>FUFK010061411.1_pt1 | contig 56385 bp, 49 predicted proteins | sample 1021851 | NCBI WGS metagenome assembly FUFK01 (sample SAMEA51879418, study PRJEB19060) | metagenome
CGATCGCCACGGTTGTCGGACCGATTTTGTTGGGTGCGGTTTTGCTATGGGCGATTTTCAATAATCGCACGACCAAGGCCAAAGAGCGTCGCACCGAGGAAGCGACGAAGAAGCTCTACGATGAGCAGAATGAGGCGGATGCGCGCAAACGAGGCGACTAGCCGGGACATTCAGGGAGAAGGTGAGCGATGAGCTACAGGCGCTTCTCGGCGATGATCGCCACTTCGACGCTGCTGATGTTCGGGCTGATGTACCTGAACACCTACGCTGTCGACCATGTGACCTTCAGCCAGACCCGAACCTGGATGGCCTTACTCATGGGGGCGGCGATGGCGATTGTCATGCTCAGCTTCATGTGGTCGATGTATGACGGGCGTCGGATCAAAATCTCGATCGTGGCTGCAAGTTTCATCGTGGCGACCGGTTCGCTTTGGCTCGTGCGGAGTCAGGCGACGGTCGATGACGTCTCCTACATGCAAGCGATGATCCCGCATCACTCCATTGCCATCATGACGAGCGAGCGCGCAAAGATCAGCGATCCGCGCGTGCGCAAGCTTGCCGATGAAATCATTGCGGCGCAGGTCCGCGAAATCGGCGAAATGAAAGCCCTTATCGCTGAGCTTGAAAATGACCGCTTAGTAGGTAGCGGGCACCCATCGCATTCTCCACCCGCCGATAACTCGCGTTGAAGTCAGCGGACGCGCGCACGACGCGTGTAGAAAACTCAGTTGCTGTCCGCGATGGTCGCCCTCTTGTTACCGGCATCGATGAAGTCGCCCTGGTCCATGATTGCGCGCAGTAAGGTGGGAAACCGGAAGGGCTTCTGCAGAATCTTTGCGTCGGAACCCATCACATCCACAATCGCCTGGGTGTCTGCGAACCCTGTCATGAAGATGATCGGAACGTCGGCATGTCGCTCACGAACGTCTCGCGCGACATCTGCACCGTTTATCCCGGGCATGGCAAAATCGAGGAGGATCAACTGCGGCGAATGGCTCTCGACCATTTCCAGTCCGACGTGCCCGTCATCGGCCTGTGCGACATAAAAGCCCTTCTCCTCCAGGCTCGCGGCGAGAACCGCGCGATGATCCGGGTCATCATCGATGATCAGTATCTTCTTGAGATTACTTGGGATGGGGTCAGTGGCGTCCTCTGCATGAAGTGGCAACGGTTCCCGATCCGTGCGTGGGAGAAGGACCCGGACGGTCGTACCGCCCCCGACTTTGCTGGTGATACGGACCGTTCCCCCAGCCTGGCGGGCACTGCCATAGATTTGAGAAAGGCCCAATCCGGTGCCCTTGCCCAGGCGTTTGGTCGTGAAAAACGGGTCCATTGCGCGCCGCAACGTTGCTTCGTCCATGCCGACGCCGCAGTCGCTCACGCACAATTCGACATATTCACCATCCGCAAGCTCGGGGTCTGCGCGCACCGAAACAGTCTGGGTTCGGACGAGTATTTTACCGCCATCGGGCATCGCGTCGCGCGCGTTGATAGCGAGGTTCAGCACCATCATCTCGACCTGGGTCGGGTCGGCCAGGACGGGGACAGGGTTCGGATTGAGTTCAAGCTCCAACGAGATCAGAGGGCCCACCGTCCGATCGAGCAGGTCTCTCATCCCGGCAATGACATCACACACAAGGATGGGCGCAAGCTGAATGCTCTGCGCGCGCGCGAAGGCCAGTAGCTGCCCTGTCAGCTTCGCTCCCCGCTGCGCCGCTTGAAGACCCGCCTTCGCATAGTGCCTGACTCGCTCGACATCTGAGGCCTTGCGGTCGATGAGTTCGAATGCCCCGACCACGGCTCCGAGAAGGTTATTGAAGTCGTGCGCGATCCCCGACACCAGCTGCCCAACCGCTTCCATTTTCTGACTCTGGAGCAGGGCCTCCTGCATTGCCCGGACTTCGGCGGTTCGAGTTTCCACCCGCGCTTCGAGTGTTGCGTTTAGCTCGAGCAACCGTCGCTCGGCGGCATCCCGCTCAATGACCAGCCGGGTCCGCTCGGCAAGCTCTTCGACAAAGGAAATGTCCTCTGGCTGCCAATGCCGGGGTTCGCGATCATTAAGATAGACGATTGTGCTGAGTTCACCGTGCCGCACCACGGGGACGACCAGGATGGATTGAGTGTCGTCGCGCCGCGCAGGGTTGTCGATCACGTCAGAAACTTTTCCAAGGTCGCCAATCGCGACGGTCTGACCCGCTTTGAGCAATGCCAGAAGTCGCGGGTCGAACGAGTCGATGGGGTGGCTGCCGGCAAGCGGTTGTGCGGCGCTGTCAGTCCAGCACACGCCAAAGTCGATCAGGTTTTCGACCGCGTCAACGATACCGTATCCTGCGCGCGCAACCGCGAAATGTTCGCCCATCAGGCTGGCGACATGGTGCAACGTTTCAGGCGAACTGTCGCCACGCAGGGCATCCGCGACTTTGAGGCGCAGTGCGATCCGCGCCTCCCGCTGCGCGAAGCCCTCGAACAACCTCTCAAGCCGAGCGGCACCGAGTGCGAGCAGCAGGATGACGATCGTGATGGCGCTGACCCAGAGCGCAAGGTTGGCCTGCCCGACCCCTGTATGCCCGGCCGCATGATCAGCGTGGCCTGCCCCATCGAACACCGCAGCGCGCATACCTGCAAAGTGCATCCCGGAGATCGCGGTACCCATCAACACGGCCGCAGCCAACCGGTGGCTGAGCGACCGCTCCCGGGATGCCAGCCAGACCGCCGCGGTCGCGGCGCCGATCGCGATCAGCACGGATATGGCGACCCAGGTCCGCTCATAGCTGAGCGTCGCTGGCATCCGCATTGCGGCCATGCCGATATAGTGCATCGCAACGACGCCCGTGCCCATCAGAGGGCCGGCAAGGGCTGCCCGCTTCGCGGACAGGTTGCTCGACCCGGCGATCGCGAACCCTCCAGCGGTGAAGAGAACCGCAATGAGAAGCGACAGCAAGGTGAGCCCTAGGTCATAACTCATCGCCATGCCGGGCATCGAGAATGCGAGCATCGCAACGAAGTGCATCGACCAGATGCCGCCGCCGAGCGCCAGCGCGGAAGTGCCCAGCCATGTTCGCCGCGCTACTCCGTGCGCGGCCCTGATGCGGTTGGCGAGGCTCAGCGCTGTATAGGACGCGAAGATCGCCAGCGCTACCGACAAGGCGACCAGAGCGTTGTCATGGGTTCCTGCCATGATCATTCAGGCTCTCCCTTGCTGTCGGAGCTAAGCTATTATTTTTGTTTCCGTCGGTCGAGTCGAGGTTCGCAGCTTGGGGTCGACCGAAGGACGCGGTGAAGGCAAAAGCCAAAGCGTTCGCACCAGTGCCCTACCAGGGGCTACTATCTGGTCTGCGGTCTAATTTGAAATGACCCCAGTTCGATAATCGTGCCCGTTGGTTTCATGCAAATTCGGTTGAAATTCTCGCTGTTAGTCAGCAAGGGCGTTTTACACCTTCCAAGCCATGATCATGTAAAAGCGCGATACGGGCCGCGATTGCCCTGAATCGAGCCACTCCTGCCACGTCGCCAGCGAGTGCCAATGCGCCAATACGTTCTGCAATCCAGTGCGGAGCCCGCTCACCATACATTCGCTCGATAGTCATTGCTTCGGCCCAGCGCTCTTCATCGGGCGTCACAATTTGATGAGCACCGAGACCGGGCAATGATCGGATGGGTGACCGGCCTCTGGAACTCCGTATGTATATTCAGCAAAGGAGCCTGGCACGATCCGAGCAGTCACCTTGGGTCCTGCAACGATGTGGTCGATGAACTCCCGATATCGCGCCTTGCAGGTTGCTCCCCGCCCCTTGTCGGCTAACTCGAGATCTGCACCGGGCTGCTGCACTCGATCAAGAGCACCGAAAAATTGGTCGTCCCTTGCAGCTAATCGACGGTTCCAGTCGCCCAGAACGGCATAAGGTTCGCTGGCCTGGACGCGCGAATTAATCCAGCGCTCGAGCACCGGCAACTGCCCGAACAGAACAGGGCAATCCGGGTCGGTTGCCGAGCGACCCGTGTTGCAACCGGACTTCAGGTGGACCGCGAGAAGGCGAAATGGATTTGGGCCAGCAACGGTAATGTCCACTCCCCACCGGAGGTCCGGATTGCCAAGCGCTAGATCGGTGGCGTCTGGATTGCGGACCCAGTGGATTCCCTTGCGGATTGCAAAGCCAACGGCCTGGTGCCTGATCGATTGCCCAGGAGCGCCATAGCACCCCCCGCCCCGTCCGCTTGGCGGTCGACCCGACATGACCACGTCATATCTCGCCGGATCGAATACCCGCTCGGCTGCCGCTTTGCTCTCGACCTCCTGAAGGGCAATGACGTCGGCGTTGAGAGCGTCGGCATGACGGCGGAGCTCGGCATAATCCGCGTCCTGGCGGGGTCGGCACCCGACCCCATTTGTTTCAGCCAAATGCTCAAGATTCCAGGTCGCCAGGCGCAACACGCCCTTTTGCGCCGTAGGAGCGCTCGGGACCGGCGCGCACGCGGTGACTGTGATTGCCGCCAGGAACGCGGACGTGCGCATCAAGAATGTTCTCATAGGACGATCGGCTCCTCTGTCGCCTCGATACATTTTGATTTATCGGGCAATCGTAGAGCCGCACAGAATTCTGCGCCACCGGCATCGCCTCCAATCCAAACCCTCTAGCCAATTGGCTTCAAGATTTTTTGGATGGCCGCACGCGCGAAAGCCGATCAACTCTCGGATGCGGCGCCGCATTCCGACTTTGGCCCTAGATTGCGCCACAACGGATGGGAACCTAACCAATGTGAGCATGGCCAAGGAATCGATTCGAGGGGCTTGCTACCGTTTGGGGAGAGGCAAACGGCCCGATGCTTGAAGCCTCGTCTCTTGAAGCGGGCGCATTTGCCAGAGCTGTCGACTCCCTCTCGTCACAGCAGCGCCAGTTGTTGCGACTGGCTGCCGAAGGCCATTCGACCAAGAAAATGCTTCGCATGGGTGTGACCCTCAAAGAGGGCACGATCGACAACTATGTGTCCGCGGCGACCAAGGCACTTGGTGCTCGCGATCGGCGGCACGCCGGAAAATTGCTGCTGGCCTTCGAGACTCAGCAATCTCAACAATCTCATTTGAGATCGCAGGAGCTTCACGAACCGCTGGATTCCGGCATTTTCCAGACGTCCGAACCGCCGGGCGACCGAGTTAGGCAGATGCGGGACGAGCGCGTTGCTTTCGATGTGGGAGACAGCTCGCTCTTACCTATTTCGCCGGTCAAGTCGTCGGCCTGGATTGAACTGATCAAGCGCTCAATGCTGCTCAAGGTCGGCTGCTCCGTCGCGCTCGCGATCGGGCTGGTGATCGTTGTTGCCGGCGTTGGCGCCATCGCTTCAAATCTCCAGGCCATGCGGGAGCGGGCAGTTGGCAACATGGCCCACCCATAGGGGGGCAGAAAAGGGGTTCGATATGCCCACGGCTCAGCAAATGCGCGTCGCTCGCGAGGTCCATGACCTGTTTGTCGCTTCCGAGAGGCTCGCCGATCAGGCATCACTGCAGATTGCAGTCTGCCAATCGCGAATGCAGATCGCCGCAGGCGAACTCGAGGTGCCGATCGCGACAGGCCTGCGCGCCCTCCAGAAAATTTCCGAAGCGAACGCCCTGATGGTTCGGGCGCGGCATCTCATCATCGAGGCGCACCCGTTGATGAAGAAGATCCCCGGAGAGATCGGCCTCGATGACGGCTATGGGCATATGGAAGAGACGCCGAAATTCGCGACGAAATTCGAAGCGCCAGTTGACCAGCCGGAACCGTTGAGGGCCGTTGCCTGAATCGCCTATGCTGGGGCGTCCAGGAGGCGCCTCAGCATGTCAGGAACACATTTCTTCCTCATCATCCTGGGGGTCACATGCGGTTATGCATTGTGGCGAGGTGGCGGTCCGGAGCGCGTTACATCGGCGATGCTGCTCGCAGCGGCTTTGGCGACTGGCTATCTCTATTCCGCTTCTTCGACCTCGTTCCATCGCCTCGAGCTGGGCGTTCTGGTGGTCGATCACCTCTTGTTGGGTGGACTGCTCATCCTGATATGGCGCGCCGACCGACTCTGGCCGATCGCGATGTTCAGCATGCATCTCGTGAACGTTGCGGGCCACTGGATTCGCCTGGAAGACCCCGGGATGCTGGGCGCTATCTACGCGATCATCCTGCAGAGCTGGGCCTATCCGATGCAACTGCTTCTTGCAGTCGCGACGGCCCTACACCAGCGCAGGATCAGGAAACACGGTGCCGACAATTCCTGGCTGCCCTCCTTGCGCCCGTGGCGGAGGGTTCGCTCGACATCGCCGACACCCTGATCCGTCGGTTCGGATCATTGCCCGCAGTATTTGACGCGGTCAGGCAACCAGGACATCTGCGCGTGCCCATCGAAGCAGTGCGATGGCTCGCGCTTGTCGCAGATGCACTGCAGCACTCATTACTCTGGCGCATCCCGGAGCGGGTGCCGGTATGTGATAGAGCCCAGCTTTGCGATTATTTGACGTTCACCCAGGGACACGCCCGAGCGGAGCGCGTCCGCGTGCTCTACCTCGATATCAAGAGCCGCCTACTGAGCGACGAGGTCATTGCGGAAGGTGACCTCGATTCAGCTCCTTTCAGTGTCCGCGAGATCCTCGATCGCGCCTTTGCACTGAATGCGGGTGCGATGGTCCTTGTCCACAACCACCCAAGTGGAGACCCGACACCCAGCAAGGCAGACATCGATCTGACGCGGCGTCTTGCTCTTGTCGGCCGAGAATGCGGTATCTCATTGCTCGACCACATCCTCCTGGCGAGGGGGGCATCGACGTCGTTCCGATCGATGGGGCTGATGTGACCACACTGGCTCGTCCCGCCCTGTCGCCCAAGCAGCGCGCCTTCTTGCGATGCGTCCGAGATCGTGTGCCGGAGAGCTTTCATCGTCGCGTCGTCGAACCGATCGAAGGCCCACCATTCGGCAATGGCCGCGATCTCGTAACGTACATCGGTGGACTACGACCGGCTGGATGCAATTCGCTCCACTCACTCGATTTTGTTCTCACGCTCGATGGCGAGCAGGCGCTCACGTTGTCAGGTAGAGCGCATGACTGACTGCGGTGCCTCTAGGATCGATCGCCACATTCTGCTTGGCTGGGCGCATAAAGCGCAANCCAGACTGGCGTACCACGGTCGAGTTGCTCGAGCGCTATCTGCTAGCCGTTCTCATAGTCGGATCCACTCTGGCCGCATTGTACAGCGCAGCGCACTGGTTGACCGGCTAACCACGGTCGGCGCGAGACGCGTCCGATCGACATGGCCGATGGTTGNGGAGATGTACTCGGGTGAGGTGCGACGGATCAGTTCGACTGTTCGCCCGACCTCGCGCTCCCCGCGGGAGCGCAACAAAAGCACTCTCCTGGAGGGCAGTCGTCGCGGCGGCGTGCGCTCGGGCCTGGGAGCCAGCCGCCGCCGGGACCTCTGCCCGGAGGGAGTATGCAACGCGGGCAGCCAAAGCGCTGCGGCCCCTGGCGCTCGCTTGCGACGCGCCAGAGCACGCTCAACCACCCCCGCGTTCCGCATCAGGTCGGGTAGCCCATCTCTTGAAACCCACTACCAAGGACGGGGGACCAATTTGACAACGGATTGAAATCACAAAACCAAGAACAGGATCTGCCTACCGCTTCCGTGAGAAAAAGCGCGTTGCACATCCGATTTTTCATACGCTCGCGGTGCGTTGGGACACCCTTGCAACCGGCTTAGAACGGCATGGCAAGGCTCGAACTCGCAGAATCATTTGGCACATTTTTGGGAAGCGCGCGGGAGCTCTCGGAGTTGTTCTCAGCTTTGGAAGAGTACACGTCCGCGATGGGCTTTCGTTACTTTGCATTGACCCATCATGTCGATTTCTCAATCTCCGCGAATCTCGCGATCCGGCTGCACAACTACCCAGCCAATTGGGAAGAATGGTTCGACGAAAGGCAGCTCGGGCGGTTCGACCCGATCCACCGGGCCAGTCATGTCGCAAGTGTCGGCTTCCACTGGTCGCAAGTCCCCGGTCTCATCCGGATGACCGCAGGCGACGAGCAGGTTTTGCGCGAAGCCAGGAAGTTCGGCATCGGCGAAGGGTTCACGGTACCAGCTCATGTGCCGGGCGAGTATAACGGATCCTGCTCATTCGCGGTGAACCGGGACGATGACTTTCCCGCTGATCATGTCCTTGTGGCGCAACTTGTGGGCGGGCTGGCCTTCGAAGCGGCGCGCCGGCTGGCCCTGCCCAGTCGCGCGCCTACGCCCACGTCTCCGCTGACCGATCGCCAACGCGACTGCGTTCTATGGGCCGCGCGCGGAAAGACCGACTGGGAGATTGCCCAGATTCTCGGCGTCAGCCACGAGACCGTCATCCAGCATCTCAAGCACGCGCGCGAGCGATATGGCGTGAAGAAGCGCGCGCACCTTGCTGTGATGGCGCTCTTCGACGGATCGATCTGCTTTTCGGACATATTTGTCCGCTAGCCCCCCCATTCCTTGGAATATCGGCGAGCGCATAATCCGCCGATCCTTGCGCCTCATCCAGTGAAGGGGCGCCACGATGATCGCACTTGTCGATACGCACACCATGCAGGGTCGCGATCTGGTGCTCCGGCGCATGTTCGAGGCGCGCAAGGCCGTTTTCGTGGATCTGTTGGGCTGGGACGTGCCGGTTCTGGACGGGAAGTACGAGGTCGATCAGTTCGACGACGAGCATGCTCGCTATGTGGTTCTGGCTGACGCCGACCTCAATCATCTCGGCTCGGCGCGTCTGCTTCCGACGACGCGGCCGCATATTCTCGACACGATTTTCCCCGCACTGTGCGCTGGCCCTGTCCCCAAGGGCGAGGGTGTCTTTGAAATCACGAGATTCTGTTTGGACCGGCGCTCGAATGCAAGCGAACGGCGTCTCGTTCGCGATCAGCTCGTCACCGCGCTCACGCAGCACGCACTCGCAAACGATATCCGAAGCTATACTGGCGTTGCCGATCATTGCTGGCTTGGGCAAGTGCTGCAATTCGGCTGGAAGGCACGACCACTCGGCCAGCCGCTAGCAGGCAGGGACCGAGGACTTGGTGCCCTGCGCATCGACATCGATGTCGGCACTCCAGCCTGTCTGAAACGCACGGGCATGTGGCGACCTGCCGATCACTTGCTGATCGATTCGACGGGAGAAGCTTCGCCCGCAGGAGCCAGCCGATGACGGCTCCCGCACAGCGATCGCCTGAGCCGACCGACGCGCTTGGCGCACTGGCCGCCCAGGGCTGGACCATCCTCAAGGGCCTCGTCCCGCAAGGATTTATTGAAGGACTTTCGGCGGATCTCGAGTCGGCGTTCGAGGCAACGCCATTTTGCACCGGCGACTTCTATGGCGAACGGACCAAGCGTTTCGGCAGCCTGCTGCGCCGCTCCGACAAGCTCAGCGAACTGGTGCTGTGCCCCGAAATCCTGCGCATCGCTGATCATTTCCTGCTGCCCTGGTGCGAGGCTGTTCAGCTCAATCTCGGGCAGGCTATTGGCATCTTCCCGGGTGCCCCGGCACAGTTCCCCCACCGCGATCAGGACATGTGGCAGGGCGTCAAAGGTGAGGTCGAATATCTGGTCAACATCATGTGGCCGCTGACGCCGTTCACGGCCGAGAATGGGGCTACGCTGATCTATCCGGAGACGCATGGTTCCAGAGCGCTCGAGACCGACACGCCAGCGCAACCCATCTGCGCCGAATGCGAACCGGGTGACGCGATCGTCTTCCTTGGATCGACCCTTCATGGTGCCGGCGAGAACCGCACCGCGCATCCGCGCAAGGCCATAGTTCTCAGCTACTGCCTGGGCTGGCTCAAGCCTTATGAAAATCAGTGGCTGGCCTATCCGCCGAGCATTGCGCGCACGTTCAGCCCGGAACTTGCCGCGCTGGTCGGCTATCGGCAGCACCGGCCCAATCTCGGCAATTTCGAAGGCGTATGCCCCTCCATCCTCTTGGCGGACGCGGTGCCCGAGCATCTCGGCGCGATCGATGCGCTCCGCCCCGATCAGGCCGACGCTGTTGCGGAACATCGCGCGGCGCAGGTTCGCTAGATGAGTCCGCTCCAGGCCATGGAGCGCAGCTATGGCGCGCTGAAGACGATGCTGCGCGATGGCAGTCTCGCGCCCGGCCATCGCCTTGAAGCGGTGCGTCTCGCCGACGAGATCGGCGTCAGCATGACGCCGGTGCGCGATGCCCTGAACCGGCTGGTCGGCGAACAGCTGGTCGAAGCCAATGCCGGGGATGGTTTCCATGTGCCGCGGATGAGCGAGGCCGATCTTCGCGATCTCTATGAATGGCATTCCGCGCTGGTCATCATGGCGGTCCGCACGGCTCGCGCCCATCCCGTGACCGACGATCTCCAGGCGGCACTTGGCGCGGCGTCTGCGGCGGAGGCGGCGTCCATCGGTTTCGAGTTGATCGCCGAAGCCTCGGCCAACCGCGAATTGCGCCTCGCAATCCAGAACGCAGCCGATCGCCTCCATGCCTTTCGTCTGATTGAGCATGTCGTACTTGCCGCGCCTCGGGACGAGCTCGTCCCCGTGCTCACCGCTGACCCCGGGCAGCGCTCGGCGATCCGACGCTACCATCTCGCGCGCATGCGCGCCGCCCCCGAGCTTCTCGCAGTGAGAACCGGTCGAAAATAAGCCGATTATAAAATTCTTATAGGCGGCGATCGGGCCGAGTCTTCCGTGGTCGCGAGTCGCGCGACGCAACACGGAGAATGGACATGGAACGCATCAATGAAGACGCGATCGAACTGATCGACCTGGGCGCCGCCAGCGTCGAGACCCAGGGTCTCAACGCGGGCGAGATCGACGGCATCGGCTATCAGGTTTCGACCGGCCTGTCGGACGACTGAGCGCCAGCGTCGGCGCGGCCGGTGGCCGCGCCGACAACGCGCCCGAGGGTCTGAAATGATCTGGACGATGCTTCCCCATCTGACAGCCTGTATCGTCGGAGAGGCGGTTATCCTGCTCGATCTGCGAGCGGATCGCTATTCGAGAGTAACCTCGAGCCTTGCTCCGCGCTTCCGCGACTGGTTTGCACAAGGCGGCGGCGCGGCCCCGCCCGCCGTCGCGACGTTTCTGGTTCAAAGCGGGCTTGTTCGCCCTGGCGACCTGACTGCGATCAACGTCAGGCCGACGCCGGTCGCTATTCCCGACGCAGTTCCGGACCGGCAGTTCGCTACCACTCCGCCCCGCCTCACCGCCGCACCCATCGCAGCGCGGGTGCTTGCTACATGGCTGGCGCTTCGGATCCGTCGGCTCGACGCAGTCTTGCGCGACCATCAGGCGCGGCGGCCAGATCCGTCGTGTTCCAGGACGGATCTGTCTCCAGCGTCGCTTGCTGCCTATCATCGCGCGCGACGCCTCGTTCCGATCCGGAAGAACTGTCTGCTCGACTCGCTCACGCTCGATCGCTGGCTTGGCGACGCCGCGCCTCCCCGCACGATCGTCGTCGGGGTCACCGCCGAGCCTTTCCTCGCACATTGCTGGCTCCAGACCGGCGACCTGCTCCTGAATGACCACCCCGATCATGTCCGGCGATACGCGCCGATCCTGGTCGTCTGAAATGATCATCGATCCCTATTTTGCATTCATACGCGATCCCCACACCCGCTTCTCGCCCCGGCTGAATGCCGCGATCAGCACAGATCTCCAGCGGCAGGGTCTCGCAATTCTTCTGAAAACCCAACGGCTATGCTTTGTCGGGAATCCATCCAGCCGCCATCTCAAGCCGGCCGGCGAGACGTCCCTTATCTGGGGTAGCCTGTTTGACCGGCGAAGCGCGAGTTTCGATATCCATCTCCAGGACGGTGAGTTGCACGCTCCCCCAGAACGGTTCGTGACCCAATTCTGGGGCGGTTATCTTGCGCTGCGGGACCGGGCTGATGCTGTCGAAATATTTCGCGATCCCTCCGGGATGGTGCCAGCCTACGTGATCAGCATAGATGGGGTGGAGGTTGTAACTTCGACCCCCGACGTGCTTGTGTCACTCGGCCTCATGTCCCCGGCGGTCGATTATGCGATCCTGACCCAGGCACTCGCTTTTAGGGATTTGCGACCAGCCCGGACGGCGCTGCGCGGGATCAGCGAACTGCCCCCGGGGTGTACACTAGAGCTTGGAAGCGACTCACCTAAGGCGCGGCAAATCTGGTCGCCCTGGACGTTCACACAACGCGAGATCGAAATTTCAGATCACACGGAGGCGGTCAAAGCGGTGCGCGAGGCCATCCTCCAAGCAACCCGATCCTGGGCGACAACTTGCGCGCGACCGGTCGTCGAGCTCTCCGGTGGGCTAGACTCTTCGATCGTCGCTGCGAGCTTGGCGCTAGCGGGTGCCATGCCAACCTGCGCGACTTTTATCCCACTCCCAGGCGACTCAGACGAGCGCAGCTATGCGCACGCGGTCGCGCAGCATCATGGCCTGCGAATCGAGGAGCTCGATCTCGCGGTTACCTCGGTCGATGTGACGCGCTCGGATTCTGCGCTGCTGCCATGGCCGTGCGCACGTTCATTCGCGCAGGCGCTCGACCGGGCGCTGCAGCAGCTCGCCGGCGCGATCGGCGCCGACATGTTCTTCAGTGGCGGCGGCGGCGACAATGTCTTTTGCCATCTCCAGTCATCCCTCCCCATCGTGGACGTAATCAAACGCCACGGCCTGGGTACAAGGGCGGCCCGTACAACTATGGATATCGCGGAAATCGCCGACATCACATTCTGGGAAGCTGCGCGCTCGGGATTTACGCGGCGGTTCGAACGCGTCCGCACCCTGCCCCGCCCCCGCACCAACCGATTCCTTGCCCGATCTGCCCTTGCCGATCTACCCTGGCCGGTCGGCAATCCATGGCTGGAGGCTGACCCCGCCAGTCTTCCAGGCAAACGTCGGCATGTCTGGGCGCTCATCAGTATCCTCAACCATATGGAAGGATTCGGACGGCAGGCGATTGGTCCGATCTGTTCGCCGCTCCTCTCGCAGCCGGTCGTCGAGGCGTGCCTGCGCATTCCGACGTGGCTGTGGTTTGATCGCGGCAAGAACAGATCGATCGCCCGAGAGGCGTTTCGCGAGCTGCTCCCGCCCGCAGTGGTCGGGCGGCAATCCAAGGCAGCATTCGACAGCCTTGGTGCCAGCGTCATCCGCTCCAACATCGGCGTGCTGCGCGGCATGTTGCTCGACGGACTGCTCGTGCGCGAGGGCATTGCCGACGCGGTAGCGATCGAGGCGGCGCTGACACAGGACATGCCCGATGGCGAGACGGTAGCGGACCTTCTTGCGCTAAGCGATGTCGAGGCCTGGGCCAACGCATGGCAGCGCTGATCAGGGAGTTGCAGCGTTACGCATCCGCTCCCAGCGCGCGAGCTCGGCATCCCGCGTTCCCGGCGCGGGGCGTCGATCCATCAACCAGAAGCGGAACCAGTCGATGGCGCGTTCATAGATTGCCGCCCGATGCGCCGGCTGCGCTTTCACATGATATTCGTCGGGAAACACATACATCTCGACCGGCGCACCATGTTGTTCGAGCGCCGACACTGTTTCGAGCGCCCCGCGATATTCGGCATCGGGCACCTGGATCAGCAATGGAGTGCGCATCGATTGCGCGTTGCGAGCGAGCGACATGGGCTTCCAGAAATCATTATCATCGGTCGACTGCCTGGGATAGCCCCATGCCAACACCGCGTCGCGATATGCCGGGCCCGCCACGAACAGCCAGGACGGATCGTCACAGCACGAACTGACTGCGGCCGCCCTGAAGCGCTGCGATGTATTAAGCGCGAATTGGGTCGTCGTTGCACCGTCGCTCATGCCGGTGATCCCGATGCGCGACGGGTCGATCCCGCCGCGCGCGATTGCGGCGTCGATCCCTGCATGCAGGGAGGAAGTGATCGCGCGACGTCCTGCCCATCCTGCAATATTGATGCGCTGCAGGTCATCTATATGATGCGCCGCACTGGTGGCCGCGAAGCCCGCAGGCTGCTGTACGCTCAGCACCACGAAGCCCCGTTCGGCAAGGAGATGGATCGGATATTCGTCGCCGGTCCCTCCACGCAGAAAGCCCCTGCTCTGATATTGAACGATGATGAGTGGTCGCCGCTCGCCTGAGCGGTGGAACCGCGGCAGCACAAGATTGCCATAGGTCCGCATGCCCTGCGGATTGGACCAGCTGAGGCGCTCGACCGAGCCGAGCGCGACGCCCGAAAATTCGGGATTGGGGTCGAAGACTCTGGTGACGCGGCCATCGGCGAGCGCGATCCGCGCGAGATGGCGCGGCTCGGTCGCGGTTTCGCGCGCGCAGAGCAGCGCCGTGTCGCCGAGGATGCACCCGAGCAGCGCGGCATCTGTGCTGAAACGCAGGCTTGGTGCTGGCTCCGTGCCGATCCGCCAGCCGTAGAGGCTGTATCGCCCTTCATCCTCGGGACTACCCCCGCGCAAAATGAGGAGCTCCTCACCGACCCACCAGATCCCGCCCACGTGGCTGGCGCAGATTGCATCGGGACAGGCAAGCGCGCGGCCTTCAACCTCCACATGGAGCCTGGAAGGGGCGAAGATGTGACGGGGGTCGTCGGGCGCGGTCCACGCCCTGCCCCGCCTCGTCGAGGCGAAGTGGCGCACCCCGCGCGGTCGCCCCTCGGCGCCCGAACGCAACACGTCCGCCTGCGACGAAGGCAGTACACGCAACATTCCGCGGTCAGGATCGAACGCGCTGACGGTCATTGGCAAAGGCAAGGCAGGGCGCGGCTTCTCCTCGAATAGCGTCCAGAATCGCGCGTCGAAGTAATGGCCACGAAGCCCCTCGCGTTCGACTTGCGTGCGCGCAGCCTCAAGGCTGGGGCGCGTGGTGAGCAGCAAGGTCCGCCCGTCATTTGCCCAATCTAGAGACAAGGCATCGGTCGACAGACGGGTGACCGGGCGCGCCGTAGTGCCATCGAGCTGTGCCTGCCACAGTTGAGTGATACCCTTGTCGCGTCGCAGATAGAAAAGCGATTGCCCGTCCCGCGACCAGAGTGGCGCGAGCGCGACCGGTGATCCGTTGGGGATCGCCGGGACGCCCCGAATGTCATTGAGCGAGGGTATGAATTCGCCGCCGGCATCGACCAGCGCGACCTTGCCCGACCCGTTGAGCCGCACCACCGCGATCCCGAAGCAATAGCTGTTGGTGCGGATCTCGGCGCGCCGCAGCGCGATCGCGGCAAAGCGCCCGTCGGGCGACACCGAGAAGACCGGCGCTCCCGAAGCGCTGGTGTCGAGCCGCCCGAAATCGCGCAGCTCGATCAGGTCCCTCGCCGTGATCGCCCGCTGGCCTGTTGCCGCCCCGGGGATGGGCGGCAACAGGCGCTCGCGGCATCCGGTCGGCGCCGCTTGGGCAGACGCGACCGGGCCGATGAGCATCGCAAGCAGAAGCGCAAGGCAGGCCCGGCTCACCATTGCTTGGTGATCTGCAGCGAGATCATGCGGCCGAGCGGGTTCGCATTCTCGGCATCGAACCCGCTGGTATAGGTCCCGACCGTATAGGTGACATAGGGCGGGTCGGTATCGAGCAGGTTGCTGGCGTTAAGCGCGACGCGCACCCCGGACAGCGCGCCTGTTGTATCGCCGAACCGATAGCTGAGGTTGAGGTCGAAGGTCGTCCAGGAGGCGACCCGCTCGGGCGTCGCGGTCGTGCGGTTCCAATAATCCCCGACATGATTGACGAACAGGGTCGCGCCAAATCCGTCCTTTTCCCATGAGGCGCGGCCCCGGATGCGCAGATCGACCGGGTTGCCGACCGTGTCGACGACATCGATCCGCGCTGCGGTCGCGGTGAGCGCCTGGCGGATATGGAAGATATGGGTCGCGACCGCCCCGATCTCGGCCTGCCCGCCGGCAAGGTTGAACGCATAGGCGACATCGAGATCCAGTCCCGCCTGCTCGACCACCGACAGGTTCTGGAGGCGGGCATCGGCCTCCGCGACAAAGGTCGCGGTCTGCGGAATGCCGAACAGGTCGAGATAATAAGGCGAGGCATAGACTTCCGCGATCCGCGCCGCCGTCGGATTGGGGGTCAGGATCGGATCATAAATGTCCCGGTTGACGAGGAAGTTTGCGAGGTTGGGCGCCGGGGTCGCAATCCGATCGCGATAGTCGACATCGAAATAGGTCGCGCTGAACCGGAACCCCGGCAGGAAGCGCGGCGTCAGGTCGACGCCCAGCGTCCAGCTCGTCGCGCGTTCGGGCCGGAGGTCCGGATCGTTGCCGCGAATGACGAGCAGATTGGAAGTTCCGGTGGGCGACTGGGGATCGGGGACAGGGAACGCGAAGTAACCGATCGAGCTTGGATCCTGGCGCATCTCAGCGAAGAGCGGCGCCCGGAACGAGGTGCCGTAGCTCGCGCGCATCCGAACCCCGGGCACGCTCTCCCATACCAGTCCGATCTTGGGATTCCGGGTGCCCCCGAAATCCGAATAATGTTCGGTGCGCAGCGCCGCCGACAGGTCGAGCCGCCGGAAACCCGGCAGATTGGCTTCCTCGCCGAAGATCGGAATCAGCAGCTCGGCATAGGCCGCCTTGACGACCCGCGCATCGGGCAGCGGGGTCGGCGGGGTCACCCGTTCGACAAGCGTCGAGGTATAGGAGATGGTCTCGCCGTCGCGATTACGGTCGCGGCGATATTCCGCGCCGACCGCGAGCCGCACCGCCCCGGCGGGAAGATCGAACAGCGAGCCATCGGCGCGCAGGGTCGCCGACCAGGATGAGCCGTAGAAGCTGCGCTTCGAATAGCCGCGCACCGATGCGATCGTGACCGGGTTGGTGAAGGCACCGTCGCCGAGCAGATTATAGGCGGTCGCCGGATTGGTGTCGGCCAGCGCCAATGCGAGCCGCGCCGAATTTACACGATTGAGTATGGCGAAGCGCTCGTCCTGCCGCCCCCAGGTCGCATGGGCATCGATCCGCCATACCCCCAGGCGCGCCTCGACGCCGCCGGTCAGCCCATACGCGTTGACCTGCCCCGCATCTCGCTCAGGACCAAGATCGCGGACGAAGCTGTAATTGACGCCGATCGGCTGGTTGGTGCCGATAGGATCGACATAATAGGGGTTGGTGACCGGCACAGTGCGGCGCGTATCGCCGCTCGGCTGGACCGCGCTGTCGAAGCTGCGCCACGTCGCAAGACCATTGGCATAGATGCGCAGCGTCTCGCCCAGATCCTGGCTGATCGCCGCGAACACCGAGTGGCGCCGCTGCTGCGGGAGCAGATCGACCCCGAGCCAGCGATCGCCACGATTGACCGTGCCGGGTGTGAGCTGCCCTGCCGTCAGCCCCGCGCCATTCTGCCCTGCGGGAATGGCGAAGCTCGTGCCGCCCGCATAGATTGTCCCTGGATTGGCATAGTTGCCGCGCCGGTCCGGTCCGCCGAAGCGCCGCAGATCGTCGGTCGCGTAGGGCCGGTTCGCCGCGGCGAGCGCGTCGCGCTGATGGAACTCATAGGCCGCGACCGCATGACCGCTCGTCCAGCGCACCCCCAGCATCTGGCTCAGCTGATATTCCTGCGCATCGCCATCGGCAGTGCCGATCCGGAAGCGCGTCTCGGCGCCGTCGAAGTCGCGCCGGGTGATCACATTGACCACGCCTGCCACCGCGTCCGACCCATAGATGGCGGAGGAGCCGTCCGCGACGATCTCGACCCGTTCGATGATCGAGGCCGGGATCATCGAGAGATCGGCGAAGGTGCCGCCAAAGCCCCCCAATGGCGGGCGGTCGCCATTGACCAGGAGCAGGGTCGAGGTCTGGCCGAGCCCGCGAAGATTGACGCCCGAGCCCCGCCCCGCATTGCCATTGCCCGCGGCGGTCAGCAGTCCCCCGGTATTCTCATTGGCGCCGCCCGCGAAATTCTGCGGGATCGACTGGACGATCTGCTGCGTCGTCGAAAAGCCCGCCCGATCGATGGCCTCGCGATCGATCGTCACCACCGACGACCCCACCGGACCCTGGCCGCGGATGCGGGTACCCGTCACGACGACTTCGCTACCTTGCGCATCTTGGTCCGGCGCATCGGAGCGGCGAATAACCAATGCGTCGCCGACCGGAACCGCCCGAAGCCCCGTGCCTTGAAGCAGGAGCGCGAGCGCCGCCTCGGGCGAATAGCGCCCGCGCAACGGGCGCGCACTTAGCCCCTGTACGAGATCGTCAGCGACGATGATCTGCCGTCCCGAGCGCGCTGCGACCTGGTTGATCGCGCTGCCAAGGTCGGGCGCGGCGATGTCGTAGGTCTGCGCAGCCTCCTGCCTTGCATATGCGCCAGGCGCTGCGAGCATCGTCGATGCGCAGAACAGCGCGAACCCAAGCTTCTTCATATCGTCCTCCCGCTTCACCGCGTCGGGCGCGGTTGGGAGGGAAGGACGCGGGAGGGGCGAAACACCCCCCGAAAAAATTTCAGGGGCGTGCGAGGGTGAGGTTGCCGTTTGCCCGCTGCCGGACCTCGAGGTCGAAGGCGGCGGCAAGTGCACGGGCGAGGTTATCGACGGGCAGCGGCTTGAAGGATCCCGTCACCCTGAGATTGCCAAGCTCGGGCCGTGCGAGCTCGATTTGCCGCCGCGAATAGCGATTGGTTTCGGCCAGAACCTGCGCGAGCGGCGTGCGCTGGAAGACCAGCATCCCCGCGACCCACTGCTCGCCTCCCTTCGCGGCCAGGGCAGGCGCCGCGCGCGCCCTGCCAGACGGCGCAATGATCACGCGCTGCTCGGAGCTCAAACGGAAGGAAGCCCCCTCCCCGGCACCTGTCACTGGTCGAACGTCCAGCGCTCCAGCCAGGCTATGAAGGCAAATCCCCTCCGCGCGCAGTTGCGCATCGAACCGCGCGTCGCTTGCCGTGACTTCGACACCCCCTGCCTCGGCGATGAAGGCACGCGCAGGATCGGCTTTGACTTCGAACCGCGCGCGTCCACGCAGCAGTTCGACGCGGCGCGACGTCGCATCGAACTGCACCGCGACCTCGCTGTCGGTGTCGAGCGTCACACGCGAACCGTCTGGCAGAGACACTGCGCGGATCTCCCCGATCGGCGAGCGCAGCGTGAGCATGTGCGCGGTATCGGCCCCGCGCATCGTCACCTGTGGCCAGATGACGAAAAACGCGATGAGCACCGCGCAGGCCGCTGCGGAGAGGCTGATGGTCGGCACCGACGGTTGCCAGAAGGGCCGATGGCGGGTCAGCTGGCGCTCACGGCCAAGCCGGCTCGAGGCCAGCGCCGCGGATGCCTCCCAGGCCTGTTCGAGCCGCGCATATTCGCGCCGATTGACGGGATCCTGCGCGAGCCATGCCTCGAACGCGGCGCGTCGGCGTTCGGCATCGGGGCCACGCATTGCGCTCCACCAGCGCGCTGCTTCGTCGCGCAAGTCCGGGTTCATGCGTCAGGATCCATTGCACGCCGGATCTGGGCGATCGCCTTGGTCATCTGCTTTTCCACGCCCTTTATGCTCAGCCCGGTCTGTTCCGCGATCTGCGCATAGCTCATGCCATCGAGACGATGCGCGAGGAAAATCTCCCGGGTCCTGGGCTTGAGGCGAAGTATAGCGGCCTCGATCCGGCGAAGGCTATCGCGCGCCTCGAGGCGGCAAAGCTCATCCTCGTCCGAAATGGCGGCATCGGTCGCATCGCTGTCGACAGTGACGAGGCGGGTCGCCGATGCACGCGCCTTGTCCCGGATCAGGTTGCGGCCGATCTGGCGAAGATAGGCACCGGGCTGCTCGACCTCCTCGCCCGCGCTGCCGACACGCGCGAAGCGCAAGAACGCCTCCTGTGCCAGATCCTCGGCGTCTGTCGCACTGGCGCGGCCGCGCATGAAGAACCGAAGCAGCGAGGGCCGCTGCGCGCGATACAGCGTGTCGAGCGCCTGAACGGAATCGCCTGCCCCGCTGCTCTCGCCCGAGGGCAAGACGGCGGGATCGTTCAGATCGACCGGTTGAGCCCCGCCCCGGGCATGGCGCGCACGCATGATCCGTCTCCGCAAGCGAAGCGGACCCGGCGAGAGCCGGGCGTTGAGAACATGTTTGGGAACATGCGCCGACGCCTTTAGCCGCAAGGCCTGGACATGCGCGTTGGCCACCCGGCCGCAAAGCCATGTGAAGATCGCCCAAACGAGGTTCTCACGCCTCGGTGCCGTAGCCACGGCACCACAACAGGTTAGCCGCCGCGAAATGCCCAAGGCAAGGCCGGGGTTCAAGGAAGGTCCAAAATGGAGCTATCGACGCGAAATCAGGTCCGGGCGCTCCATGGAGGCAGACCCACCATTTCTGGTAATTGCGGGCAGCTTCATGGCCCCACAGAGTGAGCGGTGCGCGCCCCCATACCGGGGCAAGACGGACAGGGATGCGCCATGATCGAGGTCCACCTGCTGCGCTATGCGCTGGCGGCCGCAGAGACTGGCAGCTTAAGCCAGGCCGCCGACTTGTTCCGCGTCAAGCAGTCGACGCTGAGCAAGCGGATCAGCTATCTCGAGCAGCGTATCGGCCTCTCGATCTTCACGCGGTCAACCCAGGGCGTTGCCCCGACCAAGAGCGGGCTTCAGTTCCTCGACCAGGCCCGATCGATCGTCGCCGATCTCGAACGCCTGTCCTGCGACGCAAGGGCGCTCGCCGCAGGAACGCGCGGTACCTTGAGGATCGGGTTCCACGCCTCGCTTGCCGGGGGAGACCTGCGCGCCATTCTGGACAGCTATCGCGCGCGCTTTCCGGACGTCGATCTCGAGGCGGTCGAGGGCGGTCGCGAGATGCTGGTCGATGCACTCGATCGCAACCGTCTTGATGTCGCAATCGTCGCCGGGGACGCCGCTTCGCAGGCGCATCGCTCGCTGACCTTGTGGAGCGAGCCCTTGCTGGTCGGGCTGCCCGCAGGACATCGGCTGGCGCAGATCGACCGGCTCTACTGGACCGATTTGCGCGGCCTTGCCTTTCTGGTGACACAGGCGGATCCGGGCCCCCTGATCGCGGCCATGATCGCCGCGCGGATGACGGGTCCCGGCACCATTCCAAACATCGTCGTGCAAGCAGTCAGCCGCGACAATCTGCCGAGCTTCGCGGATGACGCGCGTGTTTCCGTAACCGCAGGCATACTCTCTCTGCCAGGCACGACGCGGCTTCACGAGGTCCATGATGCATTCGGTGCGACCCGGCTCGACCAGACGCTCCTCTGGCGAGACGGCAATCGCAACCCGGCGCTCGACCGCTTTCTCGCGCTGATCGAGCAGCGCTATGGGTGGATCGACACCTGCAAATCGCAAATAAATGGAAAGGCCGCCACGCGAGGGGAAACGTGACGGCCTTTCCCCGTAACGGGTGGCCCAGGGGGCGGGAGCCCACCCGCTCCGGAACTAGCGCAACCCGGTCACGATGTTGGTCGCGACATTGCCGGTCGCATGCGCGGTGACCTGATTGTTGCCGATCATGATCGTCGCATTGCGGACGGCGCCCATTGCGAGGTCGGAAAGGCCGCCCGAGACCTGAGCGAGGATGGGCGCATGGTTGGTCTGTCGGCTGACAAGGGACACGCCGCCCGTGGCACCCGGCATAACGACCTCATTTGCAGCACCATTGCCGAAGGCGGTCGCCGCGAGATTGTTGCGGCCAAGCGTCACCGATGATCCGTCGATCACGGAGCCCGACTGATTGAGCGGCACCCGGACGCCCGAACTCGACACCAGCGCGGTAACCGATCCATGGTTGGCCTGGTCGCTCACAAGCGCCGGTGACGCCGCATGAACCGAAAACGCGCGCACCTCGGCCGATGCATTTCCCGTCACATGACCCGTTCCGCCAATCGTCAGGCGATTGTCGGCAATATTGCCACGCGCAAGCGCCGCGCCGCTGTTGCCCTCGATCCGGATTGCAGCGTCGGTCAGCCCGCCGCCAAATTCCGGCTCTTCGATCAGCGTCTGAGCGGTCGTATAGGCGCCGATGGAGGCGACATTTATCTGGCTCGACGCCAGCCCACCCGACGCGGTCGCATCAAAAGTTGCGGCATTAAGCGCGCGATTCCCTGCTGCCTCTGCGAGCGTCACATTGTCCCGGATCGCAAGGGTCCCACGCCTCAGGCCCGGGTGGCTCGTGTTGCCGGACGATGAACCCGCCAGCGTCGTTACTGCCCGCGCACTCGCGGTGCCTGCGGAAAATTGCGTGCTCGCGAGCACATGATCGCCCAGCGCCGTGGCGCCGGATGTCCCGCTCGCCACTAACCCCGGCGCAAAGAAATCGGAGAAGCGCCCGCGGGCATCCAGCCGGTTGTCGGCCTCGTTCACGTTCGCAGTGGCGCGATTGCTGTTGCCCGCGATCTCGACCGAGGAGTCAACTGCCATGCCGGGCGCAACCGCGCGCATCGTCGAATTGGAAAGCACGGTCGCTTCGCCATATTGCGACGAGGCGAGCGCGGTTCGCGTTTCGCCCGGATCCGCGGCATCGAGGACCAGCGCATTGGCAACGCTGTTCGCGGTGGCGCTGGACTGCTGGGCGTTAGCGACGATCCGCAACGCATCGCGCTTCAGCACGCCCTCACCGGTGATGGAGAAGCGTCCGACGGCATCGCTCTGCACCAGAGGCCGAAGCGCAGGGCTACCCGAGCGCTGCACCGAGGTCAGTGCGAGCGTCGCCGAAGCGCCATTGCCTGCCTCCAGCGCCCCGGTCGCTGCACCCGCGTGTCCGGTCTCGTCGCCGGACGCGCGAGCATCGAGCGCGAGCAGATTGTCGGCACGATTTGCGGTCGCCTGTGAGAGAACGACGTTGCCAGCGATGCGCAACTGCGCCTCGCGGATCCAGGGACCCGTTGCAATCGTCGCACCGGCGGGTGCCACCACCGATCCATTGGTGGCAAGGAGGTCAGCATCGCTCGCCTGAACGTTGAGCAGGTGCGCGCTGCTCGCGAACCGCGCCGCCTCGATCTCGATGCGCCCGACGGACGCATTGGCCACCGCATCGGCCCTCTGCCGATTGTTCGACACTGTGACCTGCGATGCGTCGAGTCCGTCGTCGAACCGGGCGAACGGCGCTCCTTCGATGACGCGGGCAACGATACTTGCGTCCCCTGCCCGCTGATCGACATGCACGGCATAGGGTGCGCTGGTGGTGCGTGACCCGTCATGCCCGATCAGGGCCGTGCCCGCGGGCGGCATACTAGGACCGCTCGCGGCGCCGATCCTCGCGCCATGCAGCACCAAGCCGGTTTCGGCGACGTTGCCGGACGCACGCGCATCTAGCTCATTGTCCGACACCGAGATCGACGCGCGTTCGACCAACCCCGAAACCTGGACATGGTCCGCGCCCGTCGTGGTCGCCAATGCCTGCCCGTCGACCTGCTGGTCGACCGCGACCACAGCCGACCTGTCGGAAGCGGGCCCTGCAAAAGCGTCGACCTCGATATCGGCACGGAGTTCGTTCCCCGAGCTCAGCGCTGCCCGACGATTGGCCGCGACCGTGACGTCGCTTCCATCGAGCGATCCGATCAGGATCCGCGTTCCCGTCGGGGAACCCGGCTGACCCGCCGTCGCGATCGCATGACCGGACGCATGCTGGCGCGACAGAATCGCGTTGTCTGCCTGTATGCTGACTTCGAACGCATCGACCCGCGTCGTCGGAGCGGCGACCGGCGCCACCGCCCCACCCGGTCCCGACACGGCGAGACCAAGCGTGGCACTATTGGCGGCCGCCGATGCCTGCTGGGCATTGGCGGTGACCGCAACGCCGCTCTGCGCAACGCGATCGCCGCTCAGCGACACCATATCGGACAGCAGGCCGCGGACACCGCTTGCCGCGTCCTGGTCCTGCAAATTGGCGATCAATCCACCCGAGCCGGCCAGTTCCATCGAGGCAAGGTGATCATTGCCCCGTCCATCGGCGCGCTGAACATTGTCCGCGATGACCAGCGCACTGGCTTCGACAGACCCGATCGTTGCAACGGGTAGTGTCTGCATGGATTGCGCGAAGACCCGACTGTCGCGCATCGACTGCGCGGCGATCGATGCCAGCGCGCCTTCCGCGCGGACCCCCTCAAATCCGATGGCAGCGCGGGCGCTGCGCACCGACCGATCCACACCATCTTCTTCGATCCGGGATTCGACCGCATTGGCGCTCGCGCCGGCACGCGCCGTGTTCGCGGCCAACCGCAGCGTCGAGCCGTGCAGCATCTCGACAGCGAGGGGCGGAACAACGGCCTGTGCCACACTGATGATGTCCGAACCTTCCTGCGACTGGCTGGTCGCGCTGACGCGATCACCATCGGCGTCGATCTCTAGCGTCTGGGAAAGTGCGTAACAGGGGAGAAGACTGGCGGCGCCGAGCAGCGCGGAAGCACTGGCGCGCATCCAATGGCGGGCATTGTGGAGTTTGTTTGGCTGGGGCATGGAATTGTCCTGTAATGAGAGGAAAAAGTCAGGCGGAGCGGCGGACGCGATCACCTCCTTTCCATTTGGAAGGCGGCTCAGCCGCCGATGCGAAGGCGCGCGATGCGCTGATCGCCAACGCCCTCGCGATGGATCTGCGTGTCGCTTGCGCCCGGTCGCCAGAGCAGCCGGATCCCGTCAGGCGCGATCCCATTCGCCTGCAGGAGCGCTACGACGGCTGCGATCCGACGATCGGCGAGCGCATGGCGTCTCGCTGGATCGACAGCCTCGGTATCGCCAGCGATCAGCAGTAGCTCGACGGGCCCCAGGCGGCGTGCAGCGGCGATCCGTGCGCCTAGCTCTGCCACCGTGGACGCAAACCGCACCGATTCCGCCTCGAACCGGATCGCGACCTGCTGGCCCGACGCAGCGAATGCCGCGCTGACGATCGGGCCAGCGCCTTTCGCTGCGATGGATCTTGAGGGTACGACCACATCAGTGGTCGGCAAGGATGCGAGCCAGGACCTGGCCGCAAGGCACGTTTGAGGATCGCGCCCGGTCACCGCAGCGACAAGGCGGAGCGTTGCTTCCTCAAGCGCAGTCCGGATGCCGAGCTGAAGCGGCTCCTGTGCCTTTGCCCCGAGGTTGATGTCGAACAGCTCGGACCCGAAGAAGCGGAAGCTGTTGAACCCTACCTCATAGCCGGAGAACTGTTTGGTCAGGCTCAGCGCATGGACGACGAGGAGCGAGCGCGTGTCGACGATGCGCAGGTCGATCCCGACCGACTGGGTGTAGGTGCGGGCCTTGGGACCGACCTGGCCGACCCGGACTTCGCCGCCGCCCGAGCGGATGTTATAGTTGAGCTCGGTGATGCCGCCGACGATGTAATAGTCCGAAGCTGCGATCGAGCCGCCATAATAGGGCAGCCAGGCGACCTTGGTGCCGGGATCGCTTCCGAGCGCATGCACCTGTCCGTCGCCGAGCTGGCGGCGATCGACATAGCCGAGTTCGCGCTCGGCGATGGTCGGATCGAACCGCTCCGCCATGACGATCGCGCCGCGCAGCTTGCCAAGCCCGGAGGCGACCATGAGCGCGCCGCCCTGGGTGATGGCGGTGCCCTCATTGACCGAATATTTGCCGGTATAGTCGCGCACCTCACCGACGGCGATGACCGGCTTGCGCATCCCGGCCTTTGCAAGCGTGGCGGCGAAGCAGGCAAAGACCGGATCCATGGGGGTGTGGTTGTCGCGCACCGGCGGTCCAACGAGCGTGGGGACCTCTCCCGGCGAAAGCTTGACGCCCCGCAATCCGACACATCCAGACAGGGTCAAACCGATCATGGCGAGAGCGCAGCCGCGCAACGCGCGCGAACGATAAAGACCGCGGCGCATCAGTTGAGCACCCCGAAGCCACATGCGGTGCTGCCCTCGACGCGCGCGCTCTGGTTCCCGGAGTTATGCTGATCCGAGTTGAGCGCCTGCCATGTCGAGCCGCCGACATTCGCCGCAGCGCTCCCGACCGCGCTTGCGCCGACCTGCCCGCCATTGTGCTGACCGACATCTACGCCGCCGCCTTCTCCGCTGCTCTCGCTCGTCGAGGAATTGCCGGTCGCATGGGCGCTGGTCCCAGTGACGGTGGGAGAATTTCCAAGGGCGCTCTGGGCACCGCTATTGCCCGTAGCGCTGGCACCGACCGAACAATTATACTGGCGATCGATGATGGTGTTGTAGACCGGCGCAGCATAAACACCGGCGCGCCGCTTCATCATCAAGTCGAGCGCTGCGGTCCGTGCGGCGAGATCCTGCGGCGTCGCGAACTGCCAGTTGCGGTTCTCGCTGACGTCCTGCGCGTTCGCCGCGAGCACAGGAAACCCAAGGCCAAACGCCCCGGTAAACAAGACAAGGCGAAGCACTCGCCAGCCATCGGCTTCAGCACAATCTTCCATCTGCAAACTCCCATCGCCGCGGCGGGCGCCCGGCGTCGGGAGAAGCAAGAGAAGCGGAATTCAGATCGCCGCAACAGCTTTTCGCGCGCATCGAGTTACAGCGAAGTATCGGCGCTAATCGAGGAGGTACACAAACCTTGGTGCTCCGGTTCGGAACGTGCGGCCATTTCGAATCGCCCAGTGGTCGCTCGCCTTTGAATGAACGCCTTTCATCGGAGCGCATTCACAGCCCGGGGAGCTCCATGGCCGTAATTGCAACTGCGCCATTGGATATGTTCGGAGCGACCTGCAGATCGAGGGGCTGAGCGTCGCCGGTGCGATTGTCACTCCCGGGCAGGGAGCACGCCTTGTCGCTCATATAGATGCGAAGGGCCTCAGGCCCTTCCGCGTCCCGAATTGGCTCGGCAAGCGTCGGATGGACCTATGATGTTGAACTTGGGAGCTTCGAACCTGGGCCCTCGTCCTGCCCGGATCAATCCGTTGCGCAAGGATATCATGACGGTCGCCGACATCGAACCCGAGGCGCTGCTCCACGCGCGCCTGATTCGCTACGATCCGGGCGCCGGGATCGCCTGGCGAAGGGATTGGCCGGTATTCGAGCATGTCGTCTGCATTACGCCTGGCCACGAAGCGGTTGAGCTCCGCCGTCGCTCGGGCACCCGGTTTGAGCGATGCCAGATGGCTCGCGCACCGCGCTGGTAGGTCACTTTTCGCAGGCTCCGCTACGGGTCGGTTTCATCACCCGCGCATTAACCGGCCACACCATCGGCCAAGCAATGATATCGCGCCGACTACAGTTGAGTCGGCGCGGTCGCTCGGCATTATTGGACTGTGACAGGCGATGCGAGCGTCCCAGAAATATCCTTGCGCAACGTATCCTTGATATCGTTGATACGCTTCCATTCAGGATCCTTGAGCAACTCGGCCTTGACCTTTCCCTTGATCGCCTCGCTGCGGTCGAACGCGGCTTCATCGACATATTGTTTGATGAGGATCGTCCGATTGCCCTTCGTTCCCGGCACCGGTTCGCGTTCATAGTACATCGCGTATCCGGTCATCACACCGCCGGCCTTCTGACCGTTCATGTTGGGTGTGATATAGGCCTCCGTGTACGCGGCATAGTCCGGCGCGGGGAGCAGCGCCTCATAGTGGCTGACGGCAAAAGCAGGCTTGCCCGCACGGCTCCGCGCACGATCGTCGACGATCAAATCCGCACGGCGCACAATTAGATCTGCACCCAGCTTGGCTGCACCTTCGCTCGACCATTTCTCATAGGCCGCCTCGTCCTTGAACTCGACCACGGCGAGGCTCTCGAAGCCGATGGGGCCCTCGACGCTTGGCTTAGACTTGAGCAGCAGGACATCGCTCGCGCCGCCCGCGTTGCGTGCGGCCGCCAGTTGCTTGGCGTAGTCGGCAGGCACAGCCTTGCCAACCGGCTGAGTGATCAGGACATGGACGGGCAGCCTCTCGCTTTCCAGGGCCAGGTCGGATGCGTTGTTCGATGCCGCTGTCTCTCCGCCGCTACAGCCAGCAAGAAGCACCGATCCCATCAAAGTGCCGGCAATGATGGCCGCGCGTCGCGTGAGCTTCTGCATACACTTCTCTCCTGTTCTACTTCGTCGCGAACTGATGCCCCGTTCGCTTCGTGCTCGACCCTAGAAAGCGGTGCTGTCAGACACCTGTCACCTCGCGGAGGACGGGTTGACAGCCCCATGACAGGCTGGGCGCCTAGAGCGCTGCCATGTAGCTGTGGTGGAGATTCCCGCGCGAGATGATCGCCTTTCTCATCGTCATCACTTCGCTGCTAACCTCCATACTGTCTGGCATTTTCGGCATGGCCGGCGGCCTCATCCTGATGGGCATTCTAGCTTGGGCGCTGCCGATCACGGCCGCGCTCGCGCTGCACGGCATCATTCAGTTCAGCTCAAACCTGTGGCGTGCGGTGCTGCACCGCGGACATGTCGCCTGGCGCGTGCTCGTGACGTTCGGGATCGGAGCCGTCGCTGCCATCGGCCTGTTCGCGCTGATCACGTTCGAGCCGGCGCAGTTCTATGTTTTCCTGGGTCTCGGCCTATTGCCGATCCTGGTCTGGTTACCTGAACGTTGGCTCAGCCTCGATGTCACCAAGCCGCATCACGCCAGTATCGGTGGCTTTGTATCGACTGGCCTCTCGCTCGTCTCGGGCGTTTCCGGCCCGGTAACCGACCTGCTATTCGTGCGCACGCAACTTGGTCGCCATCAGGTGGTGGCGACCAAGGCGGTGATGCAGGCGATCGGGCATGCGTCCAAGGTGATCGTCTATGGCGGTGTCCTGCTGAGCGACGCGGCGCGACAGCACGTTCCGCCAACGCTTACCGTGATCGCCATCGCCGCGTCGATGATGGGCATCGTGATCGGCGGCTGGATCCTAGACCGCATGAGCGATGCGCAGTTCCGCGTCGGCCGCCGCTGGATCGTGACGGTGGTCGGGATCGGCTTTCTGGTGCAAGCAGCGCAGATCGTCTTCGCCTGACAGGGCTATGACAGCCCAACAAACTAGATCGTCCCTTGTCATAAAAAGGGAGAGGGCAGATGCGCACACGCGCCATGTTCAAATTGATTTCACTCGGGGCGGTGGCGATCACCTCCATCGCCGCCGCAGATCCACTTTATACCGTCGAAAAGGCGGTAGTCCTGCCCAGCAGCGATAGTGACTGGGACTATATCAAGCTCGAGCCCCACGGCACGCGCCTGTTCATCGCGCGGCGCAAGGATGGCCTCACCGTGTATGATGTGAAGAGCCACAAGGTGGTCGGCCAGGTCGCCAACTCAGTCGGTGCGAATGGCCCGCTGCTGTTACCGCAGTTCAATCGCGGCTATGTCGCGATGACAGACGGCTCGTTGCTCAGCTTCGAGCTCAAGTCGCTCAAGGTGATCGCGCGCATCCCCTTGGCCAAAGACGGTGGGCTGAACGGTGTCGTGTATGATCCGGCGAGCAAACATATCCACGCTGTCGTCGGATCGCGAGCGGCCGAATCCGCATGGTACACGCTTGATGCCGCGACCGGAAAGCTGCTCTCAACCAAGGTATTCCCGTTCAGGAAAATGGACGACCCAGCTCCAGACGGCAAAGGCCATTTGTTCGCGCCTGCTCGTTACGACAATATCCTGATGCAGCTCGATTCGTCGACGCTGGCGGAACAGGCGCGGTGGAACGTTGATTGCGAACAAGTCGTTGCGGTCGAATATCAGGCTCATAGTGATCGCATTCTGATCGGCTGCCGCGGCGACAAGCCAGTGTTTCTGGCGCTCGATGCCAAGACCGGCCGCGAACTAGCGCGCGTGCCGATCGGCAAGGGCATCGACGGGATGGGCGTGGACGAGAAACGCCACCGCATAGTCACAACCAATGGTGGTGACTCGACGATGACCGTGATCCAGCAGGAAGGTCCCGACAGTTACCGCCTGCTGGGCAATATCCAGACCCGGCCCCAGGCGCGCGTGATGCAAATCGACGAAACCGACGGCCGCGTGTTCACTGTTACCGCCGATGCGACCTACCCGGCTCCTGACGCAAAAGGCGCGACGGTCCCAAGCTTCCATCCCAACAGCTTTGTCGTGCTGACCTACAAGCCGGCGTCGACGCGCTGACCCTGTGACTGGGGCCGCAGGGGGTTGCCCCTGCGGCCCTATTTTTTCCCGTTATCCCAGCGCTCGGCGCGAGTGCGCCAGCAATGCGTCTGGCAGCGCAAGATAGTCGCTCACCTCGGTCGCAAGCCTCTGCGCCTCACGGGTCGCCAAGAACCGCAGCATCTTCAGGGATTCGGCGTGCGCCGTGGCACCTTCGCGGGTAATCGGGTGATAGGCCAGTACCGTCCGCGCGAGCGGGTAGGCACCCGATGCGATCGAATCGGCGTCAGGCAATCGTGCGATGCCGTTCGCGCCGATGATCGGGACCAACTTCACTCTTTCGCGTCCGCGCGGCGCGACGCCGACTGCCAGCCCGGCCATGTCGCGACCGAGCGCTGCGCGCAGGGCTGCCATTGCCCGCGCTTCGGCCACCTCGGGACGCGGCGGCACCGGGAATTCGCGTAGGCGCGTCCATGCCATGCGGTTGCTGCCATCGAGCACTGCAGCGCGAAAGAAACGGCCGGTGCCGCTTTCCGCATCGGGCGAATAGAGGTTGATCGGGCGGTTCGACCACTTGCCGCTCAACCCCAACCGTCCCCAGGTTGCGTCCCGGCCGGCTTCGCCGAATACCGCGCGCAGCCCGGCCATGTCGATCGACTCAATCGGATTGCTGCTATGCGCCAAAACAGCCAGCGCCGGCGAACGCCCTGGCGTCGCCACGCTACCGGCCAGCACCGCCAGGCCACGCGGGCGCGTGCGATAGACCCATTCGAACGCCTGGATCTCGGGCTTGGTCGCTTCGCGACCAATCAGCGCGATGTCGCAAGTTGCGCTGTAAAGTCCGGCCATCGCGATGTCGCTGCCGAACATGCGCGTCTCGACGCGAATGCCTGGATTGGCAGTCTCGAATGCACGCGCCCATGCGGTAGCAACCGCCGCCATTCCGGGCGTACCGCCCAGCCGTACCAGCCCGGGCCGACCGTGTGGTGGTGGCGGCAGCGCCTGGGCGTGTGCGGCGACGGGTGCGAGGGTGAGCGCCGTGAGGAGGTTACGCCGGTTCATTTCAGCTTCGCCCGTTCGCGCGTGATGAAGCGCTCGCCCATCGGCAGATAGCCGCTCTGCTCAATCAGGATGCGCTGCCCTTCGCGGCTGAGCAAGAAACGCAGGAATTCACGCTGTGCAGGGGCCATCTGTTTGCCCGGCGCGACATCCACATAGGCCGGGATCAGGCGCACCAGCGGATAGCTGCGGTCGATCAGGGTCTGCGGCGTCGCATGGACGAACGGCCCCTTGGCACTCCACGCCAAGGGCAACGGTCGCACGTCGGGATGCTTGTAACGAATGTTGGAGATGGCAATGCCATTGCGGTCACTCCCCAGCGCGTCGAGAATACGCTGGCCATGATCGTACTGCGTGCCGTCGGGGCGCAGGACATGCTCATATTCGCGAATCGCGCCGTTCCAGCGATGGCTGCCCAGAGTCACGCGTTCGCGAAAGAACAGCGCGAAATCGACATCGGTCTTCCAGCCATAGGGTTGGATCGACGCCGCCATACCGCTTGCCGGGAGTTGCGCCCAGTTACGGATCGTGCCGCCGCCATGCCGCGCTTCCTCGCCGAAAATCGCGTCGAGCTGGGCAAGTGTGAGGCCCTTCAGCTTGTTCTCGCGATGCACGAAGATCATGTGCGCATAGTCGTAGAAATTGACGTCCACGCTACCGGTCGCGACCTCGACCATTGTTGGGTCGTAACCGCGCGCGCGACGGAAGGCGCGCAGCGCTGCCGGGCTGATCTCCTCGCCCAGGATCGCGATGTCGCCTACGCCGCTGTACAGCGAACCGATCGCCGACGCGGTGCCGTACATGCGGTTTTCGAACTTCACGTTGGGATGATGCTTGGCGAACTCGGCAACCCATGTTGCGAGCAACTTACCCATGAAGTCGCGCTTGAAGCTGCCATGCCCCCAGATGCGCAATCTGCCAGTGACTTGCGCGGTGGGCGCATAAGACGGGATGCGACCGATCACTCGCAACGCCGCGTGATCGCGGCCCAGAATATCGACCGTGTTGTCGGCCTGGGCCGGGGTGGCGAGCAGCGAGGCGGCGACGAGTGCGAGCGCGATCCGGCGCATCAGTCAAGCTTCGCCAATTGCGCCTGCGCCACTTCGGGCGTCAGCGGCAAGTATTTGCCATCAGCCTGGATCGCCGCCTGCCCCTCCCGGCTCAGCACATAGCGCAGGAACGCGCGGATCTTAGGATCGACGGGCTTCCCCTTCTCACGCCGGAAATAATAGTAGACGTCGCGCGTCAACGGGAAGCTGCGGTCCTGAACTCGCTCGATCGTGAGCGGAATGAAGGTGCGACCGCCATCTGTGGAAAGCGGCACCGACTTGATGCTCGGATTCATGAACGGCACGCCGGTATAGGCGATGCCGTATTTGTCCTTCGCCAGGCCGTTAGTGATCAGTTCCCCACCCGGCGTAAGCGATCCGTCCGCCTTCAGTCCCGCAACATTGGAATAGGCACGCATGTCCTCGTTCCACTTGCCCGAGCCCTTCAGCACTTTCTTGTCGATCTCGTCGTTGAAGTGATATTTCGAGTTATAACCGTAGACTGTGATCGGCTTGTCGGCCCATTCGCCCTTCAGACCGAGCTGGCCCCAGGTGCGGATGTTCTTTTCAGGCCCGCGCGCGACGCTGGTGTCCCAGGTCAGACCGTTCCAGCCGCCGTCGCGGCGCGACCCCAGAATACCGTCAACCTGCTCCATCGTGAGACCGGCAAGCGGGTTGTCCTTGTGCACGAAGATCCCGAGTGCATAGGTCCAGCCACGCACGTCGTAAGATCCGGTGGCCATGATGATCTCGACCACCTCGGTCGACCCGATACCCTCCTCGCCGCCCTGCGCGCCCTCACGCTCGAACCCCTTGAGTTCGTCCCACAGCGCCTGCCGACCCATCGGCGCGAGATCCGCCGCGCCCGAAATCAAGCCGGGGAACGCTACTGACGAGCTGTAGAGATTGTCCTCGAACCTGATTTCAGGATGGAAACGGGCGAACTCTGCCTGCCATGTCGCCATCAGCCCGCTGTCCTTGAGGTAGTTGTTACCCCATTGCCGGATCGTGCCGGTCGGACGCCCCTCGGCCTTGTACGGCGCAAGTCGCGACAGGTCGAACTTGCCGTCCGGATAAAAGCGCTTCACCGCACGCCCACGATTGCCGATCGCGCGTGCCTTGGACAGCGCGTCGGCATCGGTGGTGACGGGACGTTGCGCGTCCTGCGCCAGGGAGGCGGTAGTGGCGATCGCCAACACTCCAGCGGCACAAAGCAGGTGACGGATCATTTCTCACTCTCCAATAGGGCTAGCTGCGCCGCCGCCGTCCGGCTGTCGAGCGCCAGATAGCCATTGTCCTGTTCGAGCATCGCCTGCCCTTGCGCCGACAGTGCAAAGCGCAGGAACTCCAGCACTCGTGGCGCGAGCGGCTTGCCCGGCGCGCGATCGACAAAGGCATAGGCGCGGCGCGCGAGCGGATAGGTGCCGCTGGCGACACCCGCGCGATCGGGCAGCACCGCCAAGCCATTGTCTCCCACGACTGCGAGCAGCTTCAGCCCGTCGCGCGCCTGGGCGGGATTGGCAATGGCGAGCGCGTGGCGGTCCCCGCGCGCCGCGTCGCCAATGCGGTCAGCCGCCTTGGCGATGGTGCCGTCGAGGCGGCGCTGGTCGCGATATTCGACGATGCGGTCCCAGCACATACGCCGGTCGCGCGCTGCCACCTTGTCTTGGACCCACGCGCCGGTGCGTGTCGCAAAGTTATAGGCATGGACGCGGATCGGCATGCCCGCCCATGTCCCGGTTGCGCCGAGATCCCCCCAGGTGACCGCGGGACGGATCGGATCGCCACAATCGATCACGCGCGCCAGTTGTTCGAGGGTCAAAGACCGCAGCGGATTGTCAGCATGGACCAACAGCGCCACTGCGTCCGACTTCCCCGGCACGCTGACGCTGCCCGCCGCGATCTCGATCCGCGTTGCAGGATATTGTTTGGGGCGCGAAAAGCCGTTGTCGTCGACGATGTCGTTGGCGCGTCCGATCAGAGCAATATCGGCGGCGTCGCCGACCAGCCCGTGTATCGCGCTGTCGGATCCGTTCATGCGAAACTCGAAGCGGGCGTCAGGGTGCGCGCGACGATACGCCTCGGCCCAGCGTTCGGCGACGCCCAGCATCGCCGGGGTGCCCCAGATACGGATCGGCGCATCCTGTGCCTGGACGACACACGGCAGCGACAGCGCCAACGCGCAAGCAAGCCACTTCATGCGAGCCTCCGGCGTTGCGATTCAGCTGCATCCGGCGACAGCGGCAGATAGCGGCCATCGCGATTGACCGCCTCCTGCCCTTCCCGGCTGAGAATATAGCGCAGCAATTCGCGAACCTTGGGGTCGATCCGTCCATCGGGCGGCACGTCGATCACCGCCGGTAGCGTACGTGTGAGGGGATAGCTCTGGTCGATCAGCGTCGCGTCGCTGACTGGCACAAACGGCCCGGCCGGCGTGCGCGCCAGCGCCAGAGCCTTCACCTCGGGCACGGCATAGCGGATGTTTGAGACCGCGATCCCCGCCGGATCCTTCGCCAACGCATCGATTACCTGCTGGCCATGGTCGTAGATCGTGCCGTCTGCGTTGATGATGTGCGCGAAGCCCTTGAGCGCCGGATTCCAGCGATGGCTGCCCAGCAGCACGGCGTTGCGCAGGTAGAAGCCGAAACTGTCGTCGATCGCCCAGCTATAGGGCTGGATCGCGCGGTCGGCCCAGGCGCCGGCCAACCCCATCTCGCCCCAGTTGCGGATGTTGCGCGTGCCGCGGCGATGCTCGGTGCCCAGGATCGCGTCCAGCTCGACCAGCGAGATGCGCCGCAATGGGTTGTCGCGATGCACGAACACCATCTGCGCATAGTCGAAATTACGGATATCGACGCTGCCGGTCATCAGCTCGATCCCGGTCGGGGCATAGCCCTTCACGCGCTCGAACGCATGCGCCGCGTCGGGCAGGATCTCCTCACCCAGCAGCGCGACATCGCCTAGCCCGTTGTAGAGTGCGGGGATGCCGGACGATGTGCCATAGAGATGCATGTCGAGCCGCGCATCGGGGTGAAAACGGCAAAAGTCATCGGCCCATTGATCGACCAGATAATGCATCCATGGCAGCTTGCGGTTGCCATGGCCCCAGAGCCGGATCGCACCGGAAACGCGCGTTTCGGGACGATAGCGCGGCATTGCCGCCGCCGCCTTCGCCGCGACGCTGCCGGGCGGTTGCGGGCGCGGGTCGATCTTCTGCACCGCGGGCGTCAGACGCTGTGTCGCGGCGGGTAGTGCCGCAGCGAGCGCGATGCCGCCGATCAACTGCCGCCGCGCGATCATCCGCCTTCGCCAGTCGAGGCGGAGCCAAGCTTCTCGATCTCCGCAAGCTGTGCGCGCGCGGCTTCCGGTGTCATCGGCAGATACTTGCCGTCCCGCATCACAAGGGCCTGCCCCTCGCGGCTGACCACGAAGCGCAGATATTCGGCGATCAGCGGGTTCATTTTCTCCCCGGGCTTGCGATTGGTGTAGAAATATACCTCGCGTGTGAGCGGATATTGCCGCGCCTGCACGCTTTCCAGCGTCGGCAGAAAATAGGGCCCGACCGCTGTCTTTGCGAGCGGCAGCGTCTTCACGTTCGGCTTATTGTAATATAGCATCGACGTGTAGGTGATTGCATATCTGTCGCTGCCCAGATCATCCATCATCTGGTCGCCGGCGACCCACAATTTGCCGAAGTCGTTCGGATCGCCGTCCGATTTGATCTTGTTGCTATATTCCTTGAGCGTCTCGTTCCACTTGTAGCCGCCACCCATCACCTTCTCCGCGAAATCGCGCGGGAAGTGGAAGTTGAGATTGTAGGCAAGCACGCGGATCGGCTTGTCTGCCCATTCGCCGGTCAGGCCCAGCTGCCCCCAGGTCCGGATATTCTTCTCGGGGCCGCGCGCGACCTTTTCATCCCAGCTGTTGAGGTGCCAGCCGCCCTCCCGCTGCGCGCCGAAAATGCCATCGAGCTGCTCGATTGTCAGCTGCCTGAGCGGATTGTCCTTATGCACGAACGGCACCAGCGCGAAAGTCCAGCCCGATACGTCAAACGACCCAGTCGCCATCATTACCTCGGCCGGCAGCGTACCCATCACACGCTGATAGGCCTGCAACTCTTCCCAGCTCGGCCGGCGGCCCATCGGGGCGAGGTCGGCTTGGCCAGTATACAGCCCGGCCATACCGATGAACGTGCTTTCCAGCTTGTTCTGAAACGTGACTTCGGGATGGTATTTCTTGAACGCCGTCTCGAAATAGCCTTGCAGCGGACTGTCGGCGAGGTAGTTCGACCCCCATTGCCGGATGACGCCCTTCATCGCCTTGGACGGCTTGTATTCAGGCAGGCCCGACAGGTCGAACTCCCTAGTATAGGCGCGCCGCATACCCTTGGTCTTCAGCGCGGCGGCACGCGCATTCTGGAGGTCGAGCGAATTCTGCGATCCATCCCTCGCGGCCGGACCAGCCGGTGGCGGCGCCGTCTGTGCCGACCCCGGTGTCGGCGGGATCAGCAGTAGCAGCAGCACGGGCGAGACCCGCATCATTGCGCGCCCGCGCCCGGCTCGAGTTTGGCGAGCTGAGCTTTGACCACGGCGGCGGTGAGCGGGGTGTAGCGGCCCTCGCGCTGGATCTGCTCCTGGCCCTGTTGGCTGAGCACAAAGCGCAGGAACTCCTCTACCTTTGGCTCCATCGGCTTGCCGGGCGCCTTGTTGGCATAGAAAAATATCTGGTTGATTAGCGGGTAGCTGCGGTCGCGCGTGCTCTCCAGCGTGCGCGCGACAAATGGCCCGCCGTCAAAGCCCTGGATCGGCAACTCCTTGAGCTTGGCGCCCAACGCCAGCGGTGAAGCGATGCAGATCGCGTCGCGGTTGTTCTCCGCATATTCCAGCACCTGCTTGCTCCATGAATTGATCGTGCCCTCGGGCGTCGCGTAGTTGGCGAACGCCTGATAGCCCTCGACCCACTGATCGCTTCCGCGCAGGACAAGATTCTGAAACACCACCTGGATGTTGGCGCGTGGGCTCTGGCCGCACGTCTTGATCGGCCTATTCGCCCATTCGCCGGTCAGTCCGAGTTGGCCCCAAGTGCGAATATTCTCGTTCGCGCCGCGCTTGTAGGGATAGTCGTTGCGGAAGACGCTGCCGTCATAGCCGCCGTTTCGTGCACCCCCGAAGATGCCGTCGAGCTGTTTCATGCTGAGCTGGCGGATCGGGTTATCCTTGTGCACCAGAATGATGAAGCCCGGCGACCAGCCGTAGACGTCGAACGACCCCGTGGCGGCGGTGATCTCGGTGATCGGATATTTGAACACCTGTTCGAAGGTCAGGTGATCCATCAGCGTCGCGGGACGACCGATGCCGAGATCGGCGACCTTGCCCGCCACGCCCGGCACCGCAATACCCGCGGTCGGCAAGAAATACTCGATCTCGATGTCGGGGTGGAACTTCCTGAACTCGCTCGCCCAATATTCGCCGAGCGGGCCGTCCTTGAGATAGTTGCTGCCCCAGATCCGCAGCTTTCCCGAGACCTTCTGCCTCGGGGCATAGACCGGCAAGTCGGACAGGTTCCATTTCTTGGTATAGCCGCCGAGATTCGCATTCTTCTTTCGGAAGTCGGTGACGTTGAGGGTCCAGATGCTCTTCTTGGCGTTGGTCACCTCGCTTGGCTTGGGCGCGGGCGACGGGGTCGGTGCAGGCGACTGCTGGGTCTGCGCAAGCACCGGCGCGGCGGCGGCAAACGCCAACGTGGCGAGGATAACGGGCTTCATGATTCTCCCCTATTTCACGGTGACCTGTGGCACGACGCGATCAAGCTTTTCGGCTTCAGCGTTGGCCACTGCGGCGGTGAGCGGCAGCCATTTGCCGTCCCGCTGGATGATCGCCTGCCCCTCGCGGCTCAGGACAAAGCGCAGGAATTCGCGAACCTTGGGATCGATTTGCTGGCCCGGCTTCGCGTCGGCATAAGCGTAGGATTCAAGATGCAGTGGGTAGCTTCGGTCCTGCACGGTCGCAATTGTCGGCACTACGAAGGGGCCGCGCTTGTCGCGCGCAACCGGCACCAGCTTCGCACCCGGCACGGACACACCTGGATCGGCGAAGGTGATCGCACACTTTCCTCGCGCAACGGCCGCAACGCGATCGACGCTGGGCCGCGTGCGCTTGCCGTTCTTGAGCGCGAGCGGAATCTCCTTCGCGTTGTCGTTCCACATGTTGCCGCCGACCAACACCTTGCGCTCGAACACAGACATCAGATGATATTTGAGCGGCGGTACATAGACCGTGATCGACTGGTTCGCGCAGGCGCCGGTCACGCCGAGCTGTCCCCAGTTGCGAATATTGCCTTCCGCACCGCGACCGGCCTGGCGGCGCCATGTGGTCGAGACCCAGCCGCCACGGCGCGGACCGCCAAAGATACCGTCGAGCTGCTTGATCGTCAGGCCGTTCTTCAGACCGACATCCTTGCTTACGAACACCGCGATCGCCGGGTTCCAGCCGGGCACGTCGAAGCTGCCGGTGGCGAACTGGATTTCGCGGGGCGAACGCTCATGCCTCATCTGAAAGTCATAGAATTCGCCAGCGAAGTAGGTGCTCCACTTGCGGCCCAGCGACACATCGACCTGGCCATCGATGAGATCGCCATCCTTGAGGTCGAAGCGCACACCGGGATGGTGGCGGCCAAACGCGGCGATCAGCGCCTTCCCCGTGCTGCTCTCCATCAGCTGTCCGCTGGCGGGCATGCGAATCGTGCCGTCGAGCTTCGCGCCTGGCGCGTAAGCCGGCAGACCTGAGAGGTCGAAGGCGCGCGTGTAATAGGGTCTTCCAGCCACCGTCGCGCCAGTCTCGTCGGGGCTTTCGCCATCCCATTTGGCCGGCGCTAGCTGAGTAAGCTGCAGACCGAGCTGGCCGGCCGGCACGCGCTCACCCGTCTGTTCAAGCTTGGCGCGCATTTCCGCCGCGCGCTTGCCGGGCAGCGTGATCCATTTGCCGTCACGCTGGATAGCGTCTTGCCCGTCCCTGCTGAGCATGAAGGTCAGGAACTCTTTGACCAGCGGCTTCAGTTTCTGCCCGGGGGCCAGGCGAACCTGCGCCCATTGTTCGATGAACAGCGGATAGGAGCGATCGCGCAGGCTCTCGCGCGAGATGGCGACGAACGGCCCCTTGGCCGTCGCGCCGATCGGCACCGCACGGATGCCGGGGCGGTTCGATCCCATGTCCGAGAAGGAGATGCCATAACGGTCGGCCGACATGTCCTTGACCATCTCGACCGATGACGAATAGCGGGTTCCGTCCGCATTCGCTTCGTGGCTGTACTCCATCGTGTTCTCGTTCCAGACGTCGCCCCCCTGAAAGATCTTGCGCTCGAACCCGAGCTGGATGTTGTACTTGAGCGGGCGGCCATAGATCATGATCGGCTTGTCAGCCCACTCGCCTGTGAGCCCCAGCTGGCCCCAGGTACGGATATTCCGATCCGGGCCGCGGGCGACCGTCGGATCCCAGGTCGTTCCCTTCCAGCCGCCGGTGCGCGATCCGGCAAAGATGCCGTCGAGTTGTGCGACGCTGAGATGCGCGATCGGATTGTCCTGATGGACGAAGATCACGAAGCCGGGACTCCATCCGGGCACGTCGTAGCTTCCGGTCGCCCAGTCGATCTCGAACAGGCGTTCGCCTGTAGCCTGCTCATATTGCGAGGCCGCGCGCAGACGATCAGAAATGCGAGGGCCGGTCTCGATATCGACAGTGCCCGATGCAATCGTGCCCTTGGGAACGATCACGACCTTGACCTTCGGATGGAAGCGCCGGAACGTCGAAATCCACTGATCCTTGATCAGACCGTCATGCAGGTAGAGGCCCGAAACACGAATCGTGCCTTCCAGCTGCCGCGCAGGCTGATAGCGTGGCAAGTCCGAAAGCGGCTGCAAATCACTGTAGAAGCGCTTGTGCTTGCGCGCATCGGTGCGGGCGTCATGCTCGCTGCGGATGATCAGGTTCTCGCGCATGCCATCGCCCAGACGCTCAAGAATCTGCTCATAGGTCTCGCCGGTGGGGCGCTTGTCGTCCTGCGCTCCGGCGACACCGCTCGTCAGCAACGTCGCGGCGCCCAGCATGATCACATGCCGCTTCATCCTTCTCTCCCACAACCTTACGTCGACCGCCCCCGCCGCGACGCGGCGGGGGCGGTAACGTACCAACTCAGTCGAGCTTCTTGCGCTGCTCGGCGATTTCCTCGGCGCCGAGCGGATAGTAATAGCCAACCTTGGCGATGATCTCCTGGCCTTCGCGGCTCAGCACGAAGCGCATGAACTCACGCACCTTGGGATCAAGCGGCTGCCCCGGTGCCTTGTTGACATAGAAGAACCCGTCGCGATGCAGCGGATAGGTACGGGTCGCCACATTCTGCGGCGTGAGCGCAATCGCCGGACCACCCTTCTTCTCGGAAATCCGAAGGACCTTGAGATTCGGATAGTTCTTGACGTGCATCAGACCAGCGATGCCCATGCCGTTGGGATCCCGCGACAGGATCTCGAGCGGCCGGCGCGAATCGACCTGCTTTCCCATCGCGTCGGGAACGGTCTGCTTCTCTTCGACATATTCCATGAAGTTCGGGTTCCACTTCTTGGACCAGTGGAACCAGTTGCGCTCGAAATAGGTCGCGAAGCCGGGCGACGCGAAGCCGTAGGTCTGGATTTCCTTGCCCGCCAATGCGCCCTTCACACCCAGCTGGCCCCAGGTGCGGATATTGGTCGACTTGTCGCGCGCGAATTCGGCGGTGAACTTGTAGTCGTTCTCCGCTTCCTTCCAGCCGCCCGAGCGCTCGGCGCCGAAAACGCGCTTAAGTTCGTCCACGGAAATCTCGTTGAGCGGATTGTCCTTGTTGACGACGATCGCCCAAGCCCAGAGCGAGCCGCGCTTTTCATAGCCACCCGACGACACCACGATCTCGGTCGGATTGTAGCCGAAGGTGTTGTAGAACGGCATGATGTCGGTGATCTTCGCATCGTCGCCCATCGGCGCGACATCGGAGATTCCGGTATAGAGGCCCGCCAGCCCGCCCTCCGAAGACGGCGCGCTGCTCCAGGTGATTTTGATGTTCGGATGGTAAGACTGGAACGCCTTCGCGAGATATTCGACCGAATTCTTCAGTTCCGATCCGACGATGCGCAGCGTGCCGGTGATCTTGGTATCGGCCTTGTATGACGGCAGGTTCGGCAGCGAGGGGGGCGGCAGTTCGACATAGCGCGACACGGTTTCCCGCCCCGTCGTGCGCAACCCGTCCTTGACCTTATCGAGACGGGCATAGCCGTCATTCTTCTTGAGCAGATCGGCGCGCAGACCAGTCTTGATCTCCTCCGACCGACGGTAGCTGATCGGATCTCGATATTCCATCACCAGCCAGGTCTTGCCGCGGCCGTCCGCCTGCCGTGCCTGGTACATCGAATAGCGCATCATGATGCGCGCCTTGATCTGGCTGTCCATGAGCGGCGCGATATAGTTGCTGGCAAAGTCCTTGGTCGCCGCGGAATCGACAGTCGGCTGATACTCGTTGACCTTGAACACCGAATAGTTGCTGTCGCGCGGCGTCTTTTCCCCATGCACCAGGCGATCGACGCGCGTCACGACGATACCGTTGCCGAGCTTCGACTGGTTATTGCGGACCCACGCCTCATAATCGGCGTCGGTGGGGAACTCCATCTGGGCAAAGGCTTCGAACCCAGGGCTGTCGCGCTGGTCGGAGTCCAGCCACAGCACGTCCGACACTTCGCCTGATTGGCGCCATTGCGACATCTTTTCGGCAAGGTCGGCGGGTGCCTTCTCACCAGGCGGGACGGTGATGACGACATTGACTGCCTGGGCCAAGGCAGGATTGGCCGCGATCAGAGCGATAAACGAGGCAAGCGGCACGGCGCTGCGGAATGCAGTCTTGGGGAGGAAACGCATGAAATCGATCCTTCGGTAAGGGTTAATCTAGTTTGGCGCGCTGTTCTTCAAGCATCGCCGCTGGAAGAGGTAAGTAACCGGCGTCGGCGACCACACGCTGCCCTTCATCGCTCAGCGCGTAGCGAAGAAATTCGCGAAAGCGCGGCTCCAGAGGTGTCCCAGGTTTGCGGTCGAAATAGATGTAGATGTTGCGCACCAACGGATAAGTACGATCCTTGAAACTCTGCTCGCTCGGCATCACGAAATTGCGCGTGCCACGCTTTGCAAGCGCGATCGGCTTGATACCCGGTACGCCATGGGCTTGGGACATGATCGACCAGCCGATGCCGCACGGATTTCTGGCCAGTTCGTTCGCCAACATATGACGAGCACCAAGCAGGCCAGCCTCACGCTCGTCAGGTGGAAGCTGCTTGCTTCCCGTCTCGACATAGCCGCGGTAATTCGGGTTCCACTTGTCGCTGTTCCCCAGGACATGCAACTGGAAGAAGCGCGCCGCGCCCGAGGAATTGTGGCCATAGGTCTGGATCGGCTTGTCGGCGCACGCCCCCTTGACGCCCAACTCACGCCAGTAGCGGATATTTTTGTCCGCTCCGCGAGCACCCTTGATCGACCATTCAAAGCCATTGAGGCCGCCTGACCGTTCGGATCCAAAAATGCCGTCAAGCTGATCGATCGTCAGTTGGGTGAGTGGATTGTCCTTATGGACAAACACGACCGGCCCGTTCGAACGACCTTCCCGATCATAGGAACCCGAGGCGACCACGACATGAGACGAATGATAGCCCCGCGTTTCAAAGAAGCTTAGCGCTTCCACAATATTCGGCTCGCCGCCGTTTGGACCAAGGTCGGCCTGCCGAGTGACGAGCGCCGGAAACGCCGCGTCGCTTGTCGGCAGCGTATTCTCGAATACGATCCCGGGGTTTCGCGCCTTGAACGCCTCTTGCCACTTCACCAACACGCCGCCGAGACCGAAACCATAGCTGCGGATGGTACCGCTGACGGGTTCGGGGGCTGCGGGCGGCTCGGCCGCGACGGAACCCGCCGTCGCGACCAAGGCCAGGGCCGAAGCCGCGCGCACAAGTGCGGCAGACTTCGGCATTTCGAGGATGCGCATACAAATTCCCATGATTAGAAGGTGAAGCGCGTGGTCAGCGTGACATAGCGTGGCTGACCCGCCTGGATCTGAACACGGCCCGACGAACCGGCACCCGAACTCTCGAAATACTTCTTGTCGAGCAGATTGCCGAGTTTGAGGTTCACCGAGATATTGTCGGACTTGTAGTAAATGCCGGCATCCACGACCGTATAGGCGGGCAGGTCGAGTGGCTTCAGGTCGGTTGCCGCGGTCGGCAAAATGCCGTCTCGATCACCTGTGTAGGTGACACCAAAACCGACTCCGAAGCCGTTATCCCAGTCGTAGCGCGTCCACAGATTTGCAGCATCGCTTGCCACGTTGGCGAGGCGACGACCAATCTGGAATGACTGCGCCGGGATTGACGTCAGGACGCGCGCATTGATGTGCGTGTAACCGAAGATGATCTGCCAGTTTTGCACCGGTTGCGCCGAGCCTTCAATCTCGAAACCGTCCGACCGGGCCTTGCCAAGCTGCGCCGAACAGCTCCCCAGAGGGCATTGGAACTGCGTGATCTGCCCGGTCTGGTCGATGCGATAGAGGGCTGCGGTCAGGTTCAGCGCGCCATCAAGCAGGTTTTCGGTTTTGACGCCGACTTCATACTGCTTGCCTTCCAGCGGCGTGAAATTGTTTTGGCCGTTGGCGTCGAAGATTCCGGGGTCGGCAGGCACGAACGATTCGGCGTAGCTACCATAAATCGTGATATTCTTTGCCGGCTGGATCAGGATGCCCGCGCTTGGCAGGAGGTCGCGCTTCGTGATCCGTGTGTTGACGACCGTGGGAGTGTTACGGGCGTCAGGCTGAACGACCGCCTTCTCGCTGAACTTGCGAAGCGATCCGCTGACCTTAAGCCAGTCGGTGATCGTGACGAGATCTGAGAAATAGATGCCCCAGTTGGTCGAATCGATGATGCGATGTGTCAGCAAACCGGCCTGGTTGGCCAGCTGCGGATTGGTCGCCGGCAAGGACGCGAAGGACGGGAACCCACTATAGTTCGGATTGTACATTGCGATTTCAAGGCAGGTGCCGCCGGCCGGGCATACGCCGGTTGTGGTGTTACGCGTGCTGGAATTGAAGAACTTCAGACGGTTCTCACTGACCTGGTCGCTGCCCGCATTAAAGCCCAGCAGCACCTTGTGCGTCAGCCCAAAGGTATTGAATTCGCCATTGAGGTTGAGATCGACATAGTCGTAGCGGCGTTTTGTCTCCAGTTCGCGCGCCCGACGCGTCACATGCATTACACCTGCAATACGGGTGACGTTGACGCTGCTGAATTCCTGCTGGTTGCTGTTGTAATCGACATGGCGGCCGCTCAGGCTAACGGCCCAGTCGCCAAAGCCGTGCCGGAAATATGCGCTGATCGCCTTGCCTTCTTCGATACGGAAATCGGTGGGCTGTTGATAGCTGGTCGTGATCGGCGCGACCGCGTTGATGTCATAGATCGTGCTGGTTGCCGATGTCGCGCCATCGAACGGCGCAGCGAGTCCATTGTCGAACTTCTCGCGCGTACGGCGATATTCGCCCTGAACGGTCAGCGTGGTATCCGGACCGATCTCGAATGCCAGGCTTGGCTGGATAAAGGTCTGCTTCTGATTGGCGTAATCGCGGAACCCGTCATTGTCGCCATATTGGGCGACGATGCGGTAGAGAATGCCGTCACCGATGAGCGGCCCGGTTGAATCGATCGATCCGGTTAATCCAGCGTTGTCGAAGGCGTCGCGATACTTGCTGATCCAGGTATTGCCACGCAGTTCGATCGTCGTTTCGACCCTAGCCTGCGGCTTCTTGGTAATGATATTGACGAAGCCACCCGGCTGAATCTGGCCATAGAGTACCGACATCGGACCTTTGACCAGCTCGATACGGTCTACGCCGATTGTGGGGGGCGACCCGTAGCGACCGGTCAGACCGGGCAGGCCGTCAACCATGATCGCATTCCGATCGTCGCCACTCGACTTGAAGCCGCGCAGGGTAATATCGTAGGCGGTGCCGCCTGACTTCTTCAGACCGGTCATGTAGTTGTACATGTCTGCGACTGTGCTTGTCTCGAGCGACTTCACGAAATCATCGGAATAGCTCGAGACCGAGAAGGGCGTGTCAAGAACCGGTACGTCCATTTTCATCGCGCTCTTCGAACCCTTATCCAAAAAGGTTCCGGTCACGATGATTTCTTCCTCTGCCGCCGTCTCGCCTTCCGGCGCAGTGTCTTGCGCAAGTACAGGAGACGCCGTCATCAGCGCGACAATGGCCGCCGCTGCAAAGAGATGATGAGTCTTATTCATATTCACTCTCCCCTGCCGCCCGCGAACCTGTCCCGGCTGTCGAGCGGTCATTATTGATATCAACGCGTTTCACATTCACCCCGACACGAGCGGGAACACTGCCCCGGCCAACGCCACAACCATCATCAGCAGGCAGATCAGGACCGCCCATTTCAGCGTGAACTTCTGGTGATCGCCGAACTCGACACCGGCCAGACCGACCAGCAGATAGGTCGAGGGCACCAGGGGGCTGAGCAGATGGACCGGCTGACCGATCAGCGAGGCGCGCGCCATCTCGACCTCTGAGATGCCATAGTGGCCAGCCGCCTCTGCCACGACGGGCAGCACCCCGAAATAAAAGGCATCGTTGGAGATGAAGAAGGTGAACGGCATGCTCGCGATCGCAGTGATCGGCGCCAGATACGGCCCCCAGCTTACCGGGATTACCGCCAGAAAGCTCTTCGACATCGCATCGACCATGCCGGTGCCACCGAGGATGCCTGTGAAGATACCTGCGGCGAAGATCAGCGACACGACCGCGATCACGTTCTTGGCATGCTCGGCGACACGACGGCGCTGCTCGTCGACCTTGGGATAGTTGATGATCAACGCGATCGCGAAGCCGATGATGAACAGCACCGGCATTGGCAAAACACCCAGGATCAAGCTTGCCATCAGCGTGGCTGTGAGCGCCGCATTGACCCACAGCAGCTTTGGACGACGCAGCGATTCTGCGCCATCGTCATCGGGCAACAATGCAGATTCCTCCATCAACCCGTCATTGGCGAGGCCGTCGGGTGAGGCACCCGAATGGACTTGCCCAGGTGCGACCTCCGTCATTGAACCGCCCAGCGTGCCCGTAGCGGCTGCACCGACCGAGCCGAACGCATAGGCGTGCTGCGGCGTGAGCGTCAGCACGCCAAGACGGCGGCGTTCAGTCAGCCCCAGATGCCAGGCCAGGACCACGACCCCGACGATGCCGACGGCCATCGCCGGGATCATCGGCACAAACACATCGGACGGATCGACCTGGAGCGCACTGGCGGCACGGGCGAGCGGGCCGCCCCATGGCGTCAGGTTCATCACCCCGCCCGCCAGGATCGTGACGCAGGTCAGGTTGAGTGCGTTCATCCCAAGTCGCTTGTAAAGCGGCAACATCGAGGCGCAGACGATCATGTAGGTCGTCGATCCATCGCCATCGAGCGAGACGAATGCAGCCAGCGCCGCGGTGCCGATCACGACCTTCATCGGATCGCCGCCGACCAGCTTCAGGATCCGGCCGACGATCGGATCGAACAACCCGGCATCGATCATCACGCCAAAATACAGGATCGCGAACATGAGCATTACGCCGGTCGGCGCGAGCGTCTTGACGCCGTCGAGCATCATCTTGCCGAGCTCGGGCCCGCCGAACCCGCCGACGACGGCGAACAGGATCGGGATCAAGATCAACGCAACCATCGGCGAAAGCCGCTTGGTCATGATCAGGGCCATGAAAGTGATGACCATGCCAAAGCCAAGAATGGTCAGCACGCGAATTCCCCCGACATCCAACTCTCCATCACCATATGCCCTTGGGCATGTGCACAGCGGCGCTGCGCAGGCCGATCATGCGGCTCTATGATGCGAGTTGTGACAGGCGATCCTGTCAGGCTCCTGTCATTTTCGGAAAAGCGCCGACAGCAGGTCTACTCCTGCTCGCCGCTCCACAGTGCGAGCAGGCGCGAATGCTTTTGCGAGTCCAGATAGACCAGCAGGCCGGGACCAAGCGGGATCGGCCGCAGCGGACCGACAGTCGATTCGGCCACCCCTAATTGGCTGTAACGACCGTCGATCTCGGGGCGCACCGCACTCAACCGACTCTGCTCGGTCAGCACGCGCTGACCGCGCAGCGAAAGCAGGTAGTCGAGGAACAGATGCGCCGCGCGGCTATTCGAAGCGCTGCGTGGGATGACCGCAGTACGTGCGACAGCGAGTGTATAGTCAGATGGATAGACGATCTCCAGCGTCGGCACCCGCTCGGCGCGCGCGCGCGCGTAGGAGCCGAGCACATTGTAACCCATTACAAGCTCGCCGCGCTCAACCCGGTCGAGGATCTCCGACGTGGTGTCGGCGGTGACCAGTCCGGCCTCGCGAAACGCCTCGGCCATTGCGCCGAAATCGCTGCTCTGTCGGGCATCCTGCGACGCCAGCAGATAGCCGACGCTGCTGACCTTCGCGTCATAGGTGCCGATTCGCCGCTTCCAGAACGCCGTGTCGGTCCGAACTGCGGCGAGTAGTTGTTGCCGCGACCTGGGGAGCTTACGATCCGCCATGGCGCGTCGATTGAACACCATCACCACTGGTTCGAAAGTGAAGCCGAGCGCCTCGTCTCGCCAGCGCGCCCAACGTGGAAGAACCGCCACGTTCGGCGACTTGTGTGGCGCGGCGTAGCCGTCATTGACCAGCCGCACCTGAAGATCCATTGCGGAACTGAGAAGTAGATCGGCGGGCGACTTTCCACCCGCGACCTCCTCACGAAACCTGCGATCGAGATCAGCGGCCTCAAGTTCGACATATCGGATTTTCACCTCGGGATGGACTCGTCGGAAATCGGCCATCACCGGCGCGAACACCGCACGATCGGTGGTGCTGTAGATCGTCAGCGGGCCCGAATCGGTGACCAGCGGACGATTCGAATCCTCGCCGCAGGCGGCGAGAGCGACGAGCGCCAGAAGGATCGGAAACAAGGCTTTCATTGCCCGCCTCCCCCGCGCGGCAGCTCGATGTCGATCCGCAATCCTCCGCCATCCCGATCGCTCAACGCGATCGTGCCGCCATGGCTGGCAATCGCCTGACGCACGATTGCCAGTCCCAGCCCGGCACCGGCCCCCGACGAATCGCCGCGAGCAAAACGCTGGAACACGCGGTCGCGGTCTTCTGCGGCGATGCCTTGCCCGCGGTCGCAGATGCAGAGCAGGTAGCTCGCAGGCCGCTCGATCAGTTCGATCGCCACTTCGCCTTCCGCCGATCGACCGTGGGTAAGCGCATTCTGAATCAGGTTCTTGATAGCCTCGCCGATCATCAGCCGATCGCCAGTCATCGGCGCCTCGGTCAGAGCGCTGGTAAAGCGCACGTCGCTGTCCTGCGCCATTGGCACGACCTCGCGTACCGTCTGGGAAACCAGCGCGTAGAGGTCGAACGGGGCAAAGGTGCGCACGTCGGAACGGTGCTGGACCGTAGCGTCGCTCAGCATCTGGTTGATCAGGTGTCCCAGTTTCGCTGCGTTACGTTGAACCGCCGCCAAGCTGGTGCGCATGTCATCCGCATCACCATCCTCGGCCAGTTGCGCCTGCGCCTGGATTACCGCGATGGGCGTGCGGATCTGGTGGGCGGCATCTGCGATGAAAGTGCGAAGGTTGTCGATATTGCCCTGTAGCCGTCGCATGAATCCATTTAACGAATCCGCTACCGGACCGATCTCGCGCGGCACCGGCGTTGCGACTGGGTGTAGCTCCTCGGGCTGGCGCGCTCCAAGCTCGTCGCTCAACCTGCCAAGCGGACGCAACGCAAAGTCGATACCGAACCATACGATCGCAAGCGCCAGGATCGTCATCAGCGAAATCGGGGCTAGCGACCCGAACACCAGTTCGCGTGTCAGTGCCTCACGCGCGCGACGGGTCTGCCCAACCTGAACCTGAACAAGCCCTGCGGCTTCCCGGCGAACGATTTGCCGCCCGAGTGAAACGAAGCGGACGTCCTCTCCGCGATAGCGCGCGTCGAAGAACTGACCCGAAATTCCCTCATCCTCGCGCGCGCCGCGTAACTCCGGTGGTGAAGGCAGGTCGTCATAGCCGGTCACCGTGCCGCCAGTTGGCCCCGTCACCCGATAGAAGACGCGATCGTCCGGCGCCGCCGACAGCATGTCGAGAGCGGCGTAGGGGATGTCGACGTTGAGCCGTCCATCGGTGATCGAGATCGTCTCGGCGATCGACAGCGCTGACCCGCTGAGCAGACGATCATAGGACCGATCGGCAGCGAGGCTGGCATAGGAATGGGCCGCCGCGTAGAGCGCGATCATCCCGATCAGGAAAAACGCGCCCAGCGGACCGGCCAAGCGCAACCTTAGGGACGTTGTCCGGGCGGTCACGACGCGGGCTGCGCCTCCGCCAGATAACCCAGCCCCCGCACCGTCCGGATACATAGCGAATCGCCGAGTTTGCGGCGCAGACGACCGACATACAATTCGATCGCGTTCGGCCCGGCATCGTCATCAAAGTCGAATAGCTGCGATGAAATCTGATCCTTGCTGAGAATTCGTCCAAGATTGCCGATCAGGATTTCGAGCAGGCGAAATTCGCGATTGGGCAGCGTCAGCTGGGTGTCGCCGATCCGCACCAGTTTCGCAGCACGATCGAACACCAGGTCGCCGACCACCGTCACGTTGGATGCCAGGCCCTGCGACCGTCGCAACAGGGCGCGGCAACGGGCGTCGAATTCGCGAAAATCGAACGGCTTCGAGAGATAATCGTCAGCGCCGACATCGAGCGCATCGATCCGGTCTTCGATATTGCTGCGCGCCGTAAGCATTAACACCGGGGTGCGCGATCCGCGGCGGCGCATTGCGCGCAATATTTCGAACCCGTCGCAACCGGGCAGGCCGATGTCGAGTACGACGACCTCATAATCCTGAACCGACAAGACATAGTCGGCTGATTCGCCGTTGCTTTCCCAATCCACGGCGTGCCCTTCGCGACGAAGCCGCTTGAGCAATGCATCCCCCAGATCGGGATCGTCCTCGACCACCAGAATACGCATGATCTTCCTCCCCGTCGGCTCTCAGCCGGTCCGTCGCCGCAGCCTGTTTCGACAGCTTTTCGACAGCTTGGAGGCTTAGGCTACGCAGAAATTCAAAGGCCGCGCAAGCGGCTAAACGAATGCCCAATTGTTGGCGGGAGAGAATGCCATGATACGACGCGGCTCGACGGCTCGCCACGAAAAACTATGCCGAATCAATATATTGAACTATGTCGGCGCATCATTCGCGATTCTGCTCGCGACCACATCGTCGACCGCAGTTGCGCAGACGGCAAGCGCCGAACAGGTCGCCGAGCTTCGCCGCCAGCTCGACGAATTGCGCAACGAGCAGGCGCGCAACGCACAGCGCATCGGTGAAATCGAGGGCGCGCTCGACCGGCTTGTCGGAGCGCCACCGCGAACCGCTGCGAGCGGCACGTCGACGGCTCCGGCAACGCTGGTCAAGGCACCTACGATAGCCGCTGCGCCGCCCGCTTCACCGGTCGCAAGCCGCCTTCAGCTCGCCGGCGATCTGCGCGTGCGCTATGAAACCAATCGCGGTGATGACGATGCGAGAAACCGCGACCGCGGCGTGATACGCGCCCGGCTGCGCGGCACCTATGCGCTAAGCGACCGCGTGCAGATCGGCGCGCAGCTTTCGACCGGCGATCCCGACGATCCCAACACCGCCGATGTTACGCTGTCGAACTGGGACGATGATCTGCTGGTGAGCCTCGACCAGCTCTATGCAAAGCTCAGCTTCGGCAATCTCACCCTCACCGCAGGCAAGATTCCGCTCCCGTTCCGTCGCACCGATCTGGTGTGGGACGGAGATGTCAGCCCGCAGGGCCTGTCGGCCTCCTATCGCGCCCCGATCTCCGGAGGATCGTCGCTCAAGGCGACCGGCCTGTTCTTCCAGATCGACGAGGCGAGCCGCGGTCCCGACAGCAGCATGGTCGGCGGCCAGATCGAATTCTCGACCGCGCCTGGGCCGGTCGCGCTCGCCATCGCCGCTGGCTATTACGACTATCGCCTTCGCGCGATTGCCGGGGCGGACGCGGGTGATTTCAGATCGAACCTGTTGCTGCCATCGGGCTTCTACCGATCGGACTACAACTTGCTCGATCTCGTCGGCACCGCGACCTTCACAGGGCTGGGTGAGCGCTGGCCGGTTCAGCTGACCGGCAACTATGTCCATAATTACGGCGCGGCGGTCGATGGCGACACCGGCTATGGCCTCGACCTGTTCGTCGGGCGGACCTCCAAACAGCACGACTGGCGCCTCGGTTACGGCTTCGCACGGTCCGAAGTCGATTCGGTGCTGGCAGCGTTCAGCCACGACAATCTCGACATCGGGACCAATTATCTACTGCATTCGCTGAGCATCGACTATGTGCCGCGCACCAATACGCTGCTCAACCTGACCTGGTATCATTACCGTCCACTGGACCCGCTTTATGCCGGGGCGAATAATCCACGCGATTGGCTGGACCGGATCCGGATGAACTTCACCGTCAATTTCTGAAGTGCACGCTCAAGTCTCCCTGTAAGGCCGGTGTGCACCACCGGCCTCCTTTTTTGCACTCTGGCACAAAAAAGGGGGCCGCGAACCGTGTTCGCTGCCCCCTCTCCTCAACGAGCGAGTTCAGCTAGCAGGGCCGAACAGCGCCTCTACGCTGGCGATCTGCGACGCGATGGAATCGCGGATGCGCACGCCGGGCTGCATGAAATCCAGGTCGATCAGGCCGCTGGTCGGCGACTGTTTGAATGCAATAACCATCGCGACGGGCAGATACTTGCCCGACGTGTCCTTGAGCGGAACGAGGATCGAGACCTTCTTGCCAAAGTTAGGCGTGCCCCATTTGGACTCGACCTGGGTCACGCCCTTGACCGCGGTGATCACGTCGCCCGGCGACGAAACGTTGCCGATGCGATCGGGGAACGTACCGGCAATCATCGTGTAATCCTTCATCCCCGACGGGATGGCGTGAATGGTGATACTCTCAAGCTCGGGATGCGATGCCGCGAGCTGATCGACGATCCGCTGCGCGAGAATCTTGCCCTTGGGTCCGACCCAGTTCTTGGGCGTCTGCGGGGTCGATGCCGCGCGCGGGATTTCCTGAGCGAATACCACCTGCGGGGCAGCGAGCGGGATCGAGACCAGCGCCAGCGCGGCGAGTGTCTTCAACGAATGGATAGTCACCTTACATGCTCCTCTCAGATCGGCGTGCGAAGGCATATGATTCCCCCGTCATGCAGTTTCACGGCTTACGCCTGCACGCTGTCGTCTGCCTGTCGTTTAGGCAAACCTTCAGTCTCTCCAGCGTAACGTCACGCGCAGGCCGCGGGCGGGCGACGTGCCCATGTCGAGGCTCGCTTCTGTCGCATCGGCAAGTTCGCTCGCGATCGATATTCCAAGACCATGACCGCCTTCGCGCTCGTCGAGCCGTATCCCGCGGCGCATGACATGCGCGATCTCGTCTCGGCTCATGCCGGGGCCATCGTCGTCGATGACGATGACGCCGCCCTCTCCCGCCGGACCGCCGCTCACGCGCACCTTGCGGTGCGCGTGCCGGCAGGCGTTCTCGAGCAGCGCGCCGAGCATCTCAGTCAGGTCGCTTTCGTCAAGGCGCAGCCGGAAGTCGTCAGGCAATGCGATTTCGAAGTCGGTGCGCGATCCTTTTTCGGTACGGTCCAGCACCGCGATCAGTCGATCAACCACAGCCCCGGGATTGGCAATGGCTGCGCGCGCCTGCCTTCGGCTCGTCGCGGCGCGTGCGCGCGCAAGCTCGGCCTCTACCGCAGCGGCGACACTCGCGATTGCGCGGTCGATTCCTTCGGTTGCACTGCCCTGCGCGGCGAGCTGCCGACTCTGCGCGGCAAGCGCCGCGATAGGGGTCTTCATCGCATGGGCAAGGTCGGCGGCGCGTTGCCGGGCGCGCCGCACGTCGGTCTCGCGTGCCTCGGCCAGCGCGTTGATCGAATCGATCAGCGGCGCGACCTCCGATGGATAGTCACTTGGCAGTCGCGCGTCCGATCGGTTGCGCAGCATCAGGACCTCGGACCCAAGCCTGCCCAAAGGCCGCAAGCCGGCATTGACCTGGATCCACGCGGCGAGGCTCAAGGTCAACCAGAGCAGTACGAGAAAGGCCCCAAGCTCGCGTCCGAACTCGATGCGGGCGGTGTGCAGACCCTTGCCGTCGCGCGCAACCTGGACCCTGAGCGGCGCACTGCCTTTAGTAACCTGTACCTGCCGCTCGACCATCAGTACCCGCGCTTCAAAAGCGCCTTTCGCAAACCGGTGCGTCCAGCGTGCCTGCTCGACCGCGCCGACACGATCCAGTTCCTGGTCCCAGAGCGAGCGGGAGCGCTTCAGTTCGCTCGCGCCACTCACTTGCCAGTAAAGGCCGCTCGCCGGGGTATTGAAGCGAGGATCGGCGGGTGAATGGGCAAGGACGATCTCGCCGCTGGCAGAGACGGTCAGACCCGCGACGATCGCAACGGCCTCCTCGCGCAGGTCGTCAGCGGCCCGTCTTTCGACATGGCGGGCGAATAGAAAGGTAAGCGCGATCCATGCGAGTGCCAAGGCGGCGAATATTGCGATTGCCGCGCCGGCAAGCAGCCGAAGCCGGAGCGAATATGCCTTCACGCGGCCCTTTCCGAGACGAGCCGATATCCAAACCCGCGCCGCGTTTCGATCGATCTCGTCCCGATCTTGCGCCGCAGGCGCATGACCAGCGCCTCGATCGCATTGCTGTCGCTCGGATCGGTCGCCCCGTACAGATGCTCGCCAAGCTCGCCCGCCGAGACCGGTTTCGCGATATGGTGGGCGAGATAGTTGAGCAGCCGAAATTCAAGGTGGGTCAGCGGAACAGGAATACCGCTTTTGGTCAGCGTCATGCGCCGCGTATCGATACGCAGGTCACCGATGGTGAGCGTGGCGCTCGCATGCCCGCTCGCACGCCGCACGAGCGCGCGAATTCGAGTCAACAATTCGGCGATCTCAAACGGCTTAGCTAGATAGTCGTCAGCACCGGCTTCGATCCCTTCGACCTTCTCCGTCCAGTCGCCGCGCGCCGAGAGGATCAAAACGGGCATGTCGCGGCCCGCAGACCGCCATCGCCGCAGCACCGACAGGCCATCGACGCGGGGCAGACCGAGATCGAGCACGACGACATCATAGTCCTCGACATCTCCGCTCTCCCATGCGTCCTCGCCATTGGCGACGAGGTCGGCGACGAACCCGATCGACTTTAGCGCATCCACCAGATCCGGACCCACATCGGGATCGTCCTCCGCGATCAATGCCCGCACCCTCAACTCCCCTTGATCTGGTTCAAGATCAGCCGCCCGCTACGCGCGTCGATGAACAGTTCGCGCACGACCCCGCTCGGAACGAGGACGTGGACATCGTAGAAGATTGTGCCGTTGCGAGCCTTGAGTTCGATCTCGATGACTTCCCCCGCCTGGTAGCGATCGGCCAGCGCCAGGATGCGCGGAAGCGGCAGCACTTCGCCGCGCAGCACGGCCTGACGGGCGATGTCATGATCCTGCTGTTTGCGCTGCGCCTTGACCGCCCTCTTGTCGCCCTGAAACGCCGACGTGGGCACAGCAGCGAACAGTGGCACGACCAGGGCGATCGCCAGCGAATGGCGAAACTTCATGCATTCTCTCCTGATGCGACCGTGCAACCTGAACCTGTCATCTGGCTGACATGCGCGGGGACCTTTGAGGTCAGTGGGCGGCAGCGGCCGTGGATCGAACGACGCTGCGCGTCGCGGTACGGCTGGCGCAATCGACGCCAAGTTGCGCGCACGACATTGTAAGCGTCACCGCACGACCGGCGCGATCATATCCCGATACGTGGAGCGCGTCCCCGGTTCGGCGAATGCGATTGACCTCGACTCCGTGCCAGCCAGCTTCAGTACGCACTTCGCGCACGAGCCGGTCGGTTCCCGGCGACGCCGTGGCCGTAACGGTGAGCGGGGAGACGAGCGCGAGAGCGGAAAGACTTTTGAACAGGCTATGCATTGCGACCTCCTATTAAATGATGCGCCGGTTCTAGCGCCCGTCCCCTGACGCCCGCCCGTCACGCGCTGTCATGCCGCTGTCAGCCGAGCGGCCGGATCGCCTCCACATAGTCGCTGCAACCGTGCGGGATGACGGAACCCCGGCCATCGAACGCGACGCGCACGCCCAATCGACGCGGCGCAGTCGGATAGGCCTGATGTTTGCTCAGAAATGCTGCGATACAGTCCTAGCGAAGGACGAATGGTATGCGCACGAGGCCGCGCACTTCGATTGACCATTCCATGCTGCCGATGGAACTTGCCGTGCGGTCCCTCCACCCAAGTCAGCGACGCAACTTCGCAAACGCACGATCACTCGCCATGAACTGCGCGATCATCGGCACGATCAGTTTGGCCGGTCCAGGCGAGATCTGGCCCGCTGCAGCGGCGTGGGCCTCCGCGTAGGCAACGAGATCGCGGTGGACCTCTGCCGGGACGTCGACCGTCACCCGGATCGGCTTGTCATCGGCGATGGGACCTAGTCGGAGCGTCATTTCACCTATCCTCAATGCGCTATCACAAGGTCGCGCGTTACAATCACGCGGAGAGGAAATCCGGGCCGTATCGTGAGCGTCGGCTGTACGCCCATCTGGCGGCGAACGATATCCTGTCCGGTTCGCCCTATCGTGTCCGACGATCCCTGCCGGAGCGCGCGGACTAATTCGTCTTCATCGCCATTGCCGACCTCAGTGCCGACGCTGAGCAGCGTCGAGATCAAGGCGGCGCGCAACATTCCGCCCCAATGCTGATTGACGCGGTCGTGAACGCCCGAGAAGCCGGATGCGTCGGCACCAGGAAGCCGATCGAGCTGGATCGAGCGGCCATCCGGCAGGATCAGCCGATTCCAGGCCAGCAAAACCCGATTCTGACCGAACGACACCTGCGAATCATATTCGCCGATCAGGCGGCTGCCCTGCGGAATCAGCAGGTGCCGACCGGCCACGCTGTCATAGACATTTTGGGTGACCTGCGCGGTGATCATGCCCGGCAGGTCCGAGCGGATTCCGGTGATCAACGCTGCGGGGATTACGCTTCCCGCCAGGACCGTATAGGGCGAACTCGGCCGCGACAGGCGGTGACCGCTCTCGGTCAGGCTGGCGCTTGCCGCGCGAAGGAAATTTCGTTTGGCCGACTGATCGGAGCTTGTAGCTGGGTTCGCCGCGCTGGCAGTGGGTGCCGCTTCGGCTGCAGCGAGACCCGCCA
>FUFK010036675.1_pt1 | contig 56328 bp, 54 predicted proteins | sample 1021851 | NCBI WGS metagenome assembly FUFK01 (sample SAMEA51879418, study PRJEB19060) | metagenome
TCTTCAACAGACTCCATTCTACTTTTTGCAATATCAATAAATCCAAAAATTACTTTTGTTTTAGTAAATTTTTCTAAAAGATTTAAATCATTATGCCTATGTGAATCTTCTAAAGATACTTCATCAATAGTTGANTCATCTACAAGTGATGCAATTCTATCATAAGCATCTAGATCAGCNTTTTTATACCCTTNTGAATCTANTGAGTTNGGATAACCACAACAAATATGGCANACGCGTTGCACTTCTTTNGGAATACCATGCATCATTCTTTCTAAATTTTCCATACCATATGAATGAGCTTCATCGGGCTTTCTAGCAAATACTGGTTCATCAATTTGAATATACTGACAGCCTGCATCTACAAGTGCTTTAACTTCTTTATTAAGTGCTAATGCTAAATCAAAACCAAGTTTTTTCATGTCATCATAGTAGTTGTTCGCAATTGAATCTGTTATTGTCATTGGTCCAGGTAGGGTAATTTTAACTGGATTTTTTGTAAATTGTTGTGCGCTCTTCCAGTCTAGATGCATACGTATTTCTTTACTTGAAATCGGTGCAACAATAGTTGGAAGATCAGCTTCGAACGCACCTTGTCTTACTGACTTATGTGTAACTTCTTTAAAACTTACACCATTTAAAAATCGACATTGATATAATACATAACTCTCGCGTCTCACTTCTCCATCTGTTGGAACATCAATACCCGCATTTACTTGATCAGTTATAACTTCTTTAATTGCTGCTAAAAATAATTTTTCAGCATCCGCACCCGCAGACTCTAACGCTTTTTCATATGCACCAGGTGACCAATTCGATAATAATCCTTTTGACGCTTTTCTCTCTTCTTCTGATTTTGTCCCTAAAAACCAATCTTGAATCGGCGTCTGTTTTGGTTTTGGATATGCACCTATGGTAGTAGTTGTAAGAGGCATGACTTATTCTCCCAAATATCTTAAAATAAAACAGCGGCTTTTATAAAGCCGCTGTAGTAAAAAGTTAACAATAAAGTAATCTCTATAAAAGATCCTCTATTTCTTCCATCATCTCTTCTTGAAGATCAGCCATATTATCTGCACTGCCTGTAGCAATTTCTTCAGTGTAATCATAGATTACCTGAGTTATTGCTAGACCGTTTTCACCAGGATATGCAAACCAATCAGCCAATAAAGGTAATTGATTTACAGCAGTTAGCTTGTTTGGATTTTTAGTATAAAAATCACCTAACAAATCATTGGCTGCTTTATTTGGTGGAACATATCCAGTAGTTTCAGCAACTAAAGCTGCACCTATACCAGAAGTGATAAACTTTAAGAAAGTCCATGCAGCATCTACTCTTGCTGGATCATCAGATGTAGAAACTAACATTGCAGCGTTTCCACCTGCTGGTAATCTTGCTGGTGTTCCATTGTTTACTCCAGCCATTCCAGGGAATGGTGCAGTTTTTAAAACAAAGTCTGCCTTTGCAGCATTCACTGAACCTAAGCTTGATGTTGACCAGAAAAACATACCAATAGTGCCTGCATTAAATGCAGCTTGACCATCAGCAATTGAATAGTTTGGCATATTACAACCACTCATTATGTCATGCATTTGTTGTAAAGTTGCTAGACCAGCATCCCCACCCATATTAACAGCTCCATCTTTTACCATTGGAACATTTTGAGTGTGCATTAAAGCTTGGTGAAACCAGTTACCTGTAATATTCCAACCAAAATATAAAGTTCCTTTTCCAGCTGCTTCTAGTTTATTACATGCTGCAATAACTTCGTCCCAGTTAGTTGGGATGCTATCTATACCTGCTTCAGCTAATAGATCCATGTTATAGTATCCAACAGGTGTTGATACAGAAAATGGTAATCCATAAACTTCACCACCGAATGTTGAAAGACTTAACATAGCAGAATGGTAACCATCTTTTTCAAAGTCAGCTTCTCCTGCAATAAAAGGCTCTAATGATTTTGCAATCCCTTTATCAACAAGTGGTGCTTGTCTGTTAAGACCTTGCATTGTTACATCTGGTAAATTACCTGAAGTAGACTCTCTGAAGATTGTTGCGGTTGCATCCTCATAGTTTTCATAAGTTGCTCTAAATTTAACTTGAATATCTGGATGTGCTTTTTCAAACTCTGGCATAATAGCTTGAAACGTAACATCGAATAATCCTGAATAAGGATAAGCTACTTCTATTTCTATAGACTTAGCTGAATTAACAGATCCATAAAAACCAAAAGCTAATACGGCTGCCAATCCTGTAATTAATTTTTTCATTTAATCCTCCCGATTGAATATAATAATTTAATCTAACATGTAGCCCCAAAGGGTTACAATTTTATTACGAAAATATTACTAAAAAATAAGCTTATTTTTCCACAGCAATAAAGAAAAATTAGAGAAAAAATGATTTTTACCAGGGTAGTGAGAAGGTTTTTACATTAGTAAAGCTTTTCATTGCTTCAATTACACCTTCTTTATAACCAAGACCTGAATCTTTAATTCCTCCAAAAGGAGACATTTCAATTCTATAGCCTGGAACTTCCCAAATATTTACAGTGCCAACATTTAAGCCTTGAATATATTTTTTTGCTCTCATGAAGTTATTTGTGCATACACCAGATGATAATCCGAATGCAGTTGAATTAGATATTTTCATTACAGCTTCATCGTCATTAGGCACACGAATGATTGGGATAACTGGACCAAAAGTTTCTTCTAAAACTAATTCACTTTTAGGATCAACATGATCTACAACTATTGGAGGTAACAAAGCACCCTTTCTTCCAGGGTGATATAAAATTTTTGCACCATCTTCTTCAGCCATAGAAACTCTTTTATCAAAAAGTTCTGCAGCTTGAGCATTAACAACAGTACCCAAGTCTGTTTCCATATTCATAGGATCACCAAATTTAATTTTCTTGGCACGCTCAAGAGCCATTTCAACAAATTGATCTGCAATAGATTCTTGAACCAGTATTCTTTTAACAGCTGTACAACGTTGACCAGAGTTTTTCGTTGCTCCAGTAACAGCTAGTTCAACAGCTTTTTTAAGATCATCACCATCTAAGTCATTTAAAACAATTAATGGATCATTACCGCCAAGCTCTAGTACTGTTCTTTTGTATCCAGCTTGTTCAGCAATTAATTTTCCTACACCTACACTGCCTGTAAAAGTAATTAGATCAATGTTTGGATTTTTGATCATTTCTGATCCGATATCTTGAGGCCATCCAGTTACAACTGAAAACATTTCGGGTGGTAAACCTGCTTCATATAAAACATCGGCGAGTACCATTGCTGTTAAAGGTGTTAATTCTGTTTGTTTACATACAGTACAATTATTAGTTGCAATTGAAGGTGCAATTTTATGCGCTACCATATTCAAAGGATGATTAAATGGGGTGATTGCTGAGATTGCCGTTAAAGGTTCTCTTATGGTAAATATTTTTCTGGCTTTTCCATGTGGAGTTAAATCACAAGAAAATATTTCTCCATCATCATGAATACAAAGTTGAGCCGTTAATGAAAAGACATCGAAAGCTCTTCCTACTTCGTATAAAGAATCTTGTTTTGAGATACCAAGTTCTAAAGTAATAATATCAGAAATTTCTTCTTTTCTTTTAACAAGTACTTCTGCAGCAGTTTGAAGAATTTTTTGTCTCTCNTATCTTGTAAGTTTAGGNTGNTAATTTGCAGCNATATCTAAAGCCTTTCTTGCATGCTCTGCGGTACCGGCTGGAACCGTTCCGATTACTTCACCTGTAAAAGGGTACTCAACATTTATTGTTTTATCTGAAGTAACTTTTTCTCCAGCAATACGCATTGCTTCATTAATCATTTTTTTGTGCATCATAGGGCTCCATTTATTGCATAATAAAATGCATCATAGTTATATAATTGTTTGCTAGTATCTAAGTTTTGTAATTTTAAATTTGATATGAATGGCACTTCTCTTTCATGAAGTCCACCGTGTGAACGTAAAGGTTCATTTAATCCAGAAAGATTGTGTTTATCTTCCGATGAACCAATAGTCATAAATTCTGAAGACATACATATAATATCTCCCATTCTATCAGGAGGTAAATTGTAAGTAGAGCATCCTTCATCTTTTGTTAAAACAACTTCTATATCTTTTATTTCTTTAATAGCATTTACAACTGAATCTACCTTGCTCTTGTCTTCTAAATAAATTGTTGCAAAAGAACCAAGTGAACCATGATGAACAACATATGGATCTGTAATTGGTAGGATGACTTTAGCCATGTTTGGTTCAAATTTTTTATCTAAATAATCTTGTAAAAATATTGCATTAGGTGAACCATCTTCTTTTGATTTTGGTTTCATTCCGTGATCTGCTGTGATGATTATAGAAACATTCTCCTTATTTAAAAGACCAATATATTTATCAAACATTGCATAAAATTTATTTGCTGTTTCATTTCCCGGTGCATATTTGTGTTGAATATAATCCGTAGTCGATAAATACATAATATTTGGTTTAAACTCTTCAAGAAGTTTTACACCTGCAGCCATTACAAATTCAGAGAGTCCTTCAGAATATACTTCTGGCACTGGCATCCCCAACCAATCGTTTACATTATCTATACCATTGAGATCTTTTGTTGCTTGATCAGATTTTTCAGCAGAAAAACAAATAGCTCTCTCATCATCAAAACTTAATCCGTTTCCTAAAAGTGTTCTCAACTTGTCTTTTGCAGTAACAAGAGCAATTTTAGAACCAGAATTGTAAAATTTTTCAAAAATAGTTGGTGCTCGCATATATTTGGGGTCATTCATCATAACTTCTTCACCAGTCTCAGGTGTATAAAAGAAGTTTCCGCATATACCGTGTACAGAACTTGGTTGGCCTGTTACAATCGAAATGTTATTTGGATTTGTAAAACTTGGAATAGCGCTGTGAACAAGTAGGTTTTCACCACTTGCAATTAATTTATCAAGATTTGGTGTAAGATTAGATTTTGATGCTTCTTCGAGATACTCTTTTTGACTACCATCAAGGCATATAACAATAGCAGTTTTTGAGAAAGAGCTTGGATATTCTCTTTTATTAATTTCTAAATTATCGGACACGAATTCAACTAATATATATTATTAAAAATACGAATTTATAGTTATCTGCTAGTTAAACTCAATCATAATTTGAATATTTGTTAATAAAATTGAAATAAAACTGAAATAAATAGATTTAAAATATTCTCAAATTTAATAAAATTTTGTAGATTAAAGTTAAGATACAGGGGGAATGAGTGGGGACAATATCACTTAAAAATATTTCAAAGTCATTTGGGTCTACACAAGTACTTAATAATTTGAATGTTGATATAAACGATGGAGAATTCTTAACGTTAGTTGGTCCATCTGGTTGTGGTAAATCTACATTACTTAGAATAATTGCAGGATTGGAACAGCAGACTTCAGGTGATGTATTAATAGATAATAAAAATGTAAATAGAGTTAGAGCCAGTGAAAGAGATTTGGCAATGGTCTTCCAATCATATGCTCTTTATCCTCATCTCACAGTAAGAAGAAATTTAGAAACTCCATTAAGACTTAGAGATTATAATGCATTTGAAAGACTGCCCTTGATTGGTAATTTTTCTCCAAGCAAAAAAGAGAAAACAGAATCTATAAATCAATTAGTAAATAAAACTTCTGAAACTCTAAAAATTTCAGAACTATTGGATAGAAAACCAGGACAATTGTCAGGTGGTCAAAGACAAAGAGTTGCTCTTGGTCGTGCTATGGTTAGAGAGCCTGTTGCCTTTTTAATGGATGAGCCTCTTTCAAATTTAGATGCAGCTTTGAGAGTTCATATGCGATCTGAACTATCTGAACTTCATAATTCACTTAAAACTACTTTTGTGTACGTAACACATGATCAAGCAGAAGCGTTAACTATGTCTTCTAGAATGGCNGTTATGATTGATGGAAATTTATTACAACTAGATACACCTCAAGAAGTATATGATAATCCTTCCTCATTAAGTGTAGCTCAGTTTGTTGGAAGTCCAAAAATAAATATATTTAAAGGAACTTCGGACTCAAGTGGGACAGTAAGTTTTCTCAACGTTAATTTAAAAAGAAAAAGTTCTGAAAGTAATACAGATTTACATATTGGTATTCGACCAGAACATTTAGAAATTACAAATGAAAGTAATGAAAATACATTTAGTGGAACAGTTGCATATAGAGAAAATTTAGGTTCAGATATTTTCTTTCATGTAAATATTGAAGACGGTTCAAATAAAATAATTGTAAGGGGCTTACCACAATTTACACACCAAATTTCAAACGGTTCTAGTGTGAATATTAAAAGAGTTTCAGATAAAGCATTACTATTTAATCAAGCAGGAATGAGAGTTCAATTTACTAATGCATAATTCAAAAGCTCACATATGGTTTATTGCACCAGCAATCATACTGATGATAATTATTTTAATCTTTCCTCTTTTTCTTGCAGGAGGAATTTCTTTTACTGACTATAATTTAGGAAACAAAACATTCGAGTGGGTTGGACTAGAAAATTATGACAAGATGTTCAATCGAAAAACATATGTCAAAATGATTTGGGCCACAGCGACGTATGTTATTGTTGTCGTTCCAATTTCTGTTGTACTGGGATTATGTGCTGCTATGCTNTTAAANTCACTAAGGTTTGGCGCTGATATATATAAAACAATTTTNTTTCTTCCAGTTATGGCAACTCTTCTTGCAATGGCAATTGCATGGGAATTTACTCTTCATCCAACATTAGGAATTGTAAATAGTTTTTTAGCAAATGGGTGTGGAGGAGTTAGGGAATTCATTCTTGGTTTTCATTGGTTGCCGTGGGTAGACTCACAAGAAAGCTGGTATGCTGTAGCATGTGCAAACAACATGGATTTTCCATATTGGTTAAAACAAAAAAATACAGCGATTTGGACAGTATGTTTCATCGGAATTTGGCAGGCTTTTGGTTTTAACATGGTTTTATATTTAGCTGGCTTAACAAGTATACCAAGAGAGTTATACCAAGCAGCAGAAATGGATGGGGCTAAATCTACATGGGAACAATTTAAACTTGTTACATGGCCAATGCTTGGTCCAACAACGTTGTTTGTTGTGACTATTACTACCATTAGAACATTTCAGGTATTTGATACAATCGAAATACTGACCAAAGGTGGTCCATCAAAAACAACGTATGTCATGATGTATGCAATTTTTGAAAAAGCTATTCAACAAAACTTAACAAGTATCGGTGCAGCAATCACTGTTGTCTTTATTGGATTTATTCTTGTGTTAACGTTTTTCCAAAGATATGTCATTGAGAAGAGGGTTCATTATTAATGGAAGCTAAACAATATATTGGGGAAGGTTGGAAGCATGCAATCTTAATTATTGGTGCNATCGTAGTNATGCTCCCTTTTTATATGATGGTTTCAATGTCATTAAAATCTCAGCAAGAAATCCAATCAATTTCTGGTGGTCTCATTGGTGCGCAAGAAACTCAAACGTTTCCCGTATGTGTTAAAACTGGCTATTCTGAAGAAACATGTACAATGAAGCCATATCAATACAACTATTGGTTTGCATTTGAAAAAGCCCCTATTCCTAGATACTTAATGAATGGTGTCATTGTTACTTTATCAATCTTCATTATTCAGGTTCTAGTCGCCTTACCGTGCGCGTATGCACTCGCCAAGTTACGGTTTTACGGACGAGAATTTGTTTTCTCGATGGTTTTATTTTGCTTGCTCATTCCTGTTCACGGAATTGCACTTCCATTATATGTTATGTTGGCCCAGGCAGGATTAGTTGACACCTATTCCGCCTTAATACTCCCCTGGACCATATCGGTGTTTGGAATCTTTTTAATGCGGCAATTCTTTATGACTGTTCCAGATGAATTAATTGATGCCGCCAGGATGGATGGCATGGGAGAGTACGCAATCGTATGGAAAGTAATGCTTCCAACTGCAATACCAGCGTTACTTGCTTTTGCAATATTCTCAGTTGTTGCGCACTGGAATGATTATTTCTGGCCTCGTATGGTAATAACAGGAAATAGAGATCTCTTTACTCCACCACTTGGTATAAGAGAATTCAGAGGTGGGATTGATAGTGACGAATTTGGTCCTATGATGGCTTCAATAGTTACTGTAACTTTTCCTCTTATTGTTGCTTTTATAATCGCACAAAAACGATTTATTGAAGGAATTACTTTGACAGGCATGAAGTAAATTCTTATCTACTGATGACATTGTCAGTAAATTTTATTTTTATCTTAATTCTAGTTTCTGCTCTATGTCATGCAGTTTGGAGTGCTATAATAAAATCAAGCAAGAACCCTTTATCGTTAATGGGTATAACGTCTGTCTTGGAAGTTACTATTTTTTTACCTTTAACATTTACTGTTCCATTTCCAACTTTAGAGGTTTGGTATTTTTTAATAGCAACCGTAATCATTCATGTCTTCTACAGACTAAATGTTATCTACTCATATAGGTACGGTGATCTCTCTTACATATATCCAATTTCTAGAGGAAGTTCATGTTTGTTTGTAGCGATCATTAGTATTTTATTTTTAAGTTCTGATATTAGTGTTGCTGGTTTTGTTGGAATATTAATTGTTTGTATTGGTTTATTTTTAATTTCTTATTCTAAAAATTTATCTTTTAACTTCAGGGGTTTTGCTCTCGCAATATCAACGGCTATTCTAATTACTGCTTACACTTTAGTTGACGGGGTCGGGGTTAGACTTTCTGAAAATGGTTTTTCCTATATTTACTGGCTCTTCACACTTAATGGAATACCTCTATTAATTATTGGTTTAATCTCTAAAGATGGTTTACGAAAAAGAGAAACATACACTTTTAGATCTGGGATTGCTGCTGGTGTCTTTGCAACAAGTAGTTACGCAATTGTTGTTTGGAGTATGCAATTTATAGAAATAGCTTATGTCTCTAGTATTAGAGAAATAAGCATTGTGTTTGCTGCAATTATTGGAATGCTTTTCTTATTTGAGAAGAATGCAAAATCTCGAATAATACCTTCTATTTTAATAGTGAGTGGTATTTCGGTTGTTTATTTTCAAATTCTATAAGGAAAAAATATAGACTTTTTGCATGAAAATTTTATATGGCTTTTATGACTGAAGATATTGTGGAAGTAGATCCAAAAACCGAAACTATCTCTTGCGATGGTGGTGAAGATGGTTTAGGACATCCCGCAGTTTATTATACCTTCAATAATGAGAACAAAATTGTTTGTGGTTATTGCGGTAAAATATTTATAAAAAAAGAAGAGTAGAAATGTACAAAGAATCTTGGGGTTTAAAAAGAATATGTCCAATGTGTAGTAAGCAATACTACGACTTAGGAAGAACGGAACTGGAATGTCCTGAGTGTGGTAAAGAAATTGAAGTTACTACCATGACTAGACCAAGACGTGGAAGAAAACCTGGAAGTACTAATGCTGCTCCTTTAACTAATCCTATTCCTCCAAAACCAAAAGAAAAAGATGATGATCTTGATATCGATAATTTGGATTTGGATAACAACGAAGACAATCTTGAGGATGATACTGTTTTATTAGAAGATGAAACAGAAATTGATCCAATAGCCGAAGGTATTAAACCTAAAGAAGACGGCGAAGAAGAATACTAAAATTTCAATAAAAATTTAGAAGATGTTTAAGGTACTACAAAACACTTGGGCCCTTTTTTTTGGCTTTGCTTTAATTAGTCTTGGTCATGGTTTGCAAGGAACACTTATCGGTGTTCGTTCTGTTTTAGAAGGTTTTAGTTTTTTTGCATCAGGACTTATTATAGCTGGTTATTACGTTGGATACTTAACTGGTGCGTTAACAATTCCAAGTTTTTTACAACGTGTTGGTCACATAAGAGTTTTTGCTGCTTTAGCATCGCTTGCTTCTATCGCTATATTATTACACTCAGTATTTGTGCATCCTTATTCATGGATGTTTATACGAATATTAACTGGTTTAAGTCTTGCTGGAATTTATGTGATCATGGAGAGCTGGTTAAATGAAAAATCAACTAATCAAACTCGCGGTCAATTACTTTCCGTTTACATGATTATTACTTTTGTGTTTGTTGGAGCAGGGCAATTTTTATTAAATTTAGGTGATCCTGCTAAAGTTGATTTATTTATTTTAGTATCAATCTTATTATCATTCGCACTTCTTCCTATTCTTTTATCTTCAACAGAACAACCTAATACAGAAAGTCCTAAATTTTTTTCTTTAAGAGAATTTTATACTGTTTCACCTTTAGGTTTTGTTGGTGCCTTAGCAACTGGTTTATCGCATAGTGCAGTTTTTGGGTACGGTGCAATTTATGCTTCATCTATTAATTTAAGCTTATTTGAAATTTCTCTGTATATGATGATTATAACATCAGCTGGTGCCCTATCTCAATGGCCTATTGGATATTTGTCGGATAGAATTGATAGACGTGTTATTCTTATTGGTGTTTCTTTTATGGCTTCAGGTTTNAGTTTATTTTTTGTTTTTGCAAACTTTATGCCGCTAACATTATTCTTAATTTTTACTGGTCTTTTTTCAGTTGCATGTTTACCAATGTATTCACTTACNGTTGCTCATACAAATGACTTCTTACAACCTAATGAGATAGTATCAGCAAGTGCAACCTTTGGTATACTTATTGGTATTGGATCAATTATCGGACCTTTGTTTGTTTCTACTTTCATGGAAATTTTGGGAGCGGTAGGTTTTTATATCTATTTATTTTTAATACACGGACTACTAGGACTTTTTGGTTTGTATAGAATGACTCAAAGAACTAAACCTCGAGATCTTGAATCACAATATAATCCTTTACCACGAAATATTAGTCCTGCCGGTATGGAAATGAACCCCGTTACTGAGCCAACTGAGGACGAGTAAGTCTTTTAAATATTCTGTGAAGTAATAAGAGGATAATTATTCCCATATAAATGACTGGTTCAGTTTTATCAGCACGAACTAAAACATAAAAATGCATACTAGCCAGAATGGCTACTGGGTAAATTAAATAATGAATTTTCTTCCATAATTTAAAACCTAATCGTTTAATCATATTGTTTGTTGAAGTGCTAGCAAGTGGGATTAAAAAAAGAAAACTTATAAAACCAAACGTTATAAATGGTCTTTTTATAATATCTTGTATGATAAATTTCATATCTAAAAAATGATCTAAAACTATGTAAGTGGAGAAATGCAAACAAACATAATAGAAAGCAAAAAGTCCAATCATTCTTCGTAATACAACTATCGATTTTAAAGGTTTAATATTTGATAGAGTAGTAATCATAAGAGTTATTATTATTAATCTAAGTGCCATTAGACCTAACTCATCCATTAGTTTTTCAATTGGATTTACTCCAAGATTCCCAGTAACAAATTGGTACGCCCAGAGTAGACTAGGAAATAGAATTAAAATAAATAAAACAGGTTTACTGCGATTAAAATTTCTTGTTGAAAACATTCATTAATAAAATTTAGTCAAATCTAAATCTTTATAGAGATGTGCTACTTCTTNTTCATAGCCATTAAACATNAGTGTTTCTCTTCTTTTAAACTCTCCAATTCGTCTNTCTGTTCCTTGACTCCATCTTGGATGNTTNACNTTAGGATTAACATTNGCATAAAAACCATATTCCCAAGGAGCTAAAGTTTCCCANGATGTTTCAGGTTGAGTATCTAAAAATCTAATTTCCACAATTGATTTAATTGATTTGAAACCATACTTCCATGGAACAACTAATCTTATGGGTGCACCATTTTGATTAGGCATTTCATGACCATACAATCCAGTTGCTAATATTGTTAAAGGATTCATTGCTTCATCCATTCGAAGCCCTTCTCTATATGGCCAAATAATTGTTCTCTTTTGCTGACCTGGCATTTCTTCCGGNCTGAANACAGTTACAAATTGAACATACTTTGCTGAGCTTAAAGGTTCNGCCATTTTTATAAGTTCAGATAACTGAAAACCTTGCCAAGGAATAACCATGGACCATGCTTCAACACATCTNAATCNATAAACCCTATCTTCTATTGTTACNTTTGATAAAATTTTTTCTAAGTCAAATGTTTGAGGNTTTTTCACNAGACCATCTATTTTTATTGTCCATGGNCTAGGTTTAAAATTTCCAGANTTTAAATGGGGATGTTTTTTATGAGTCCCAAACTCATAAAAATTATTGTACGTTGTGATTTCTTCGTAAGAATTAAGTTTGTCGTTTTCATTTAGATTTTTAGTATAAATTGAAAGATCACTATCGTGGTTTGCAAATGCTGATGAGGTAACCGTTGCTAGCATGGCGCTAGCTAAAGATCCCTTTATAAACTTACGTCTATTTAAATATGTCTTATAGGGTGTGATTTCAGATCCTAAAATTTTCATAATAATAATATATATCTTAAATATTAAAATTGAAGATTTGCTTCAATAAACTTAGCTTTTAAAATGGGAGTTATATTTATTTAGTATTTTTTCTGGCCATGTACTTTTGATAAATTCAAGAATAGACCAAACATCGTCATCTGATAACGCATCATTACCAAGCATTTTACCTTCATAATCAGGATTTGATTTTTTAAAACCATATTTAATGACATGAAATAGTTGTGCAGGAGAGTGGTGCCAAGTATGCCCAGTGCCATTAAGAGGAGGTGCTCTTCTATGACCATCTTCATCTAACGATTTATCCCACTCTTCATGACCTGCTAAATTACCCATATGACACCCTGCACAATTTTCAGCATATAGTTTCATACCTTTAAAAATATCAACTTCTGCTGCATGAATACTATGTCCAATACATAATATTATAAGTACCGAAATTAATTTAAGGGTTTGCATTCTATTTATATAATTTTTTAAATTTATATTTCATTACAAATCTGTCTTTTTTTTGATAGGATATATCTATGAAAAAATTTCTAATCGCATTTGCCATTTTAACTTCAATAATTGCACTTAACAAAGNATGCNTACNGCNGAAAAAGTTCANGGTATTGCAATGCATGGNACACCAAANTATNNCANTNATTTTNNANANNTAGATTATGTNAANCCAAATGCACCTAAAGGNGGAACNGTAAAATTTGGATCATATGGNTCTTTTGATAATCTNAATAGNGTAGCNTTTAAAGGTTCTAAAGCNGCTGGNCTTGGGTATGTTAATGATACGTTAATGAGAAGAGTATGGGATGAAGCATTCTCTCTCTATGGTTTAATAGCTGAAAAAGTAGAATTGCCNGAAGATAGATCNTCTATNACTTTTTATTTAAATNCAAATGCAACCTTTCATGATGGCTCACCAATAACACGCGATGATGTATTGTTTAGTNTAGAAACNTTTCAAACAAAAGGTACTCCAAATCAGAAAAAAACATATGGCAAAGTTNTTNAAACTNAATTGATTGGAAATGATGGAATAAAAATGATTTTTGAAAATAATGAAGATAAAGAATTNCCTCTTATTATTGCAGGTTTTCTTCCTATCATTCCAAAAAAGTTTTATGAANATCTTGATGTTACAAAAACATTTTTAGATATCCCTCTNGGNAGTGGTCCATACCAAGTTGANAGTCTCGATCCAGGACGTCAAATAAAATACAAACGCGTAGAAGATTACTGGGCAAAAGATTTGCCTGTAAATAAAGGTCTNTATAATTTTGATACAATTATTTATGATTATTACAAAGACTCAAATGTNTTAGTTGAAGCTTTTAAGGTTGGTGAATACGACTTTAGAAGGGAGTACAACGTTAAACGTTGGTTATCAGAGTATGATTTCAAAGCTGTCCAGAATGGTGAGGTAATACTGACAGAAATGAATAACGATAGACCTGTTGGAATGAATGGTCTTGTGATGAATACAAGACGTGACATATTTAATAATAGAAATGTAAGACTTGCTTTAAGTTATGCCTATGATCATGAATGGATTAATAAAACAATATATCAAAATGCATATGTGAGAACAGATAGTTATTTTGACAATTCTCCATTAGCTTCTTCAGGCTTACCGTCAAAAAATGAGTTAGAATTATTGAATGTATGGAAAGATGAAATTCCAGCAGAGGTATTTACGGAAACATTTACTCCACCTATTACAGATGGCAGTGGTAATGACCGTAAAAATTTATTGAAAGCAAAAGAAATACTCGAAAAAGAGGGNTGGTTTGTTGAAGATGGAAAACTGGTAAAAGATGGAAANGAATTCAAGTTTGAGTTCTTGATTGTCAGTCCATCTGATGAGAAAATTGCGTTAGCCTATCAAAGTAATTTAAAAAAACTNGGCATTACAATGGANGTAAGAACTGTTGATTCATCACAGTATCAAGAACGTTTGTTAAGTTATGATTTTGATATGATTAAAAGATATTGGGGAGTCAGTTTAAGNCCAGGAAATGAGCAACAATTTTATTGGGGATCAGAAGTTGGTCAAAAAGATGGAAGCAGAAATTATCCTGGTATCAATAGTCCAGCAGTTGATGCATTAATTGAAAAACTAATTAGTGCAACAAATAGAGAAGAATTAACAACGGCGATCCACGCACTTGATAGAGTATTGTTATGGGGTCACTATGTAGTTCCTCTTTATCATAGCAACAAAGACAGAATTGCTTATTGGGATTTTTTTGAATACCCAGACGAAATTCCACTTTACGGAATTGTAATTGAGTCTTGGTGGATTAATAAAGATAAACAATAAAATAAGTAATCAAATATTTTTATGAGTCATACAAGAGCTAACATACTNATGTTAATTGCCTCACTTATATGGGGAACAGCTTTTGTNAGNCAAACTACTGGAATGGGAGCCATAGGTCCTTTTACTTTTAGCTTTGGAAGATTCTTTTTTGCTTTTTTAACAGTAATTCCATTTGCGATTTATCTAGAACAACAAAATATTNTTAAAATATTAAGTGATAGAAAAAAAGTTTATCTTTGTTTAGCTACAGGTTTTTTTCTTTTTGGTGGTATGGGTCTTCAACAATACGCTTTACAAAAATCATTAATATCAAATGCTGCTTTTCTTAGCACTCTTTACGTTCCCTTTGTTGGTATAATTTCAAGATTCATAATTAAAAAACAGGTACACTGGATTATCTGGATTGCCATTTTACTTTGTTTGTATGGATCATATCTTTTGTCCTCTAATCAATCAGTTGAAATTCAACAATCAGATTCACTCTTGTTTATTGCTGCTTTATTTTTTGCCTTACATATTATTTGTATCGATATTTTTATGAAAGAACTTAACAGTCCTTTTTTATTTGGAAGTATTCAGTACTTNATTGTTTTTATTTTATCTATGATCTTAGCTTTTATGTGGGAGGAACCAAAGCTGTCAAATATGCAAATTGAATGGTTTGAAATTTTATATACAGGTATTTTTTCTGCTGGCATTGGATATACACTTCAAATTATTGCTCAACATAAAGCTAATCCTGCTCCTGCTGCTATTATTTTATCAATGGAGTCAGTCTTTGCTGCAATAGCAGGTTGGATACTTTTAAATCAAGTTTTAGACACACAAAAAATACTTGGATGCCTTGCAATATTTATTGGAGTCATTATAGTACAATTAGTACCAATAATTATTAAACAAAAATGAGTGATAAATTAGACGTAGTTGGAATTGGAAATGCTATGGTAGATGCCATAATTCCTTCCAATCAAAGTGAAATTGAAAAACATGAAATTAATAGAGATTCTATGAATCTTATTGATGAAAATTTAAAAAATAATTTGCATGAAAGTTATTCCATCAGAGAAATGGCTGGTGGAGGTTCNCTTGGTAACTCCATGTTTGGTATCACCTCTTTTGGCGGTAATGGAAGTTTTATTGGAAAAATTAAAAATGATGAAATTGGAGTATACCTTCAAAAAGATATGATCCGGGAAGGACTAAAATTTCCATTGGGATTTACATCTCCTGATATTTCAACTGGATGTTGTACAATTTTTGTTGAAGAAGATGGAACTAGAACAATGTGTACTTTTCTTGGTGCTGGAACATTAATAGGNCCTGAAGATATAAAAGAGGATGATATTAAAAATCATAANATTGCATATTTGGAAGGCTACTTGTGGGACAATGAGAATGCAAAAAAGGCTATGAAAAAAATGGTGGATATTTGCAAAGCTGATAATCAAAAAATTGCATTTACTTTATCTGATCTTTTTTGTGTTGATAGACACAGAGATTCTTTTAAAGAATTAATAACTGAGAATGTTGATATTCTTTTTGCTAACGAAGATGAAATCAAAGCAATGGCACAAACAGAAAGTTTTGAAGAAGGTCTAGAATATGCAAAATCATTAAATATAATTGCTGCTATTACTAAAGGAAGTAGTGGATCAGTTATTGTTTCTGGTAATGACATCACTGAAGTTGCTGCAAAAAAAGTAGAAAAAGTTGTAGATACAACTGGAGCTGGAGATTTATTTGCAGCTGGTTTTTTATTTGGTTATTCTAAAGGTAANGCAATGGATGAATGCGGTAATTANGCATCAATTGCTGCNGCAGAAATTATTTCTCATTATGGTGCAAGACCTTTAGTAAAATTNTCTAGTTTAATTTAGCTAATAATTTATTTTTATTTTCATCATCGCAAAAAGAATATTTTATTGCGTTATGAGTAAGGGAGGTTAATTCCTTTTCATTTAAACCTAAATCTTCCATGACTTTGTATTCACCGTTTATCGTAGCATTAAAAAAAGGAGGGTCATCCGAATTGACTGTTACTTTTACTCCTTGATCAAATAATGTTTTCACAGGATGATCTACATAATCTTTGTAAATTTTAGTTGCGATATTACTTGTTGGACAAGTTTCTAGAATAATATCTTTATCAATTATTTCTTTTACTAAATCAGGATCCTCTATTGATCGAACTCCGTGACCTAATCTTGTTGGATGCAGAAGGTTAATAGCATTTCTTATATTTACAGGACCATCCCATTCACCTGCATGAACAGTAATTGGAAAATTTTCTTTTTTTAACATATCAAATGTTTCAACAAATAAGNTTGGAGGAAAATGCAATTCATCCCCNGCCAAACCAAAACCAACTAAACAAGGATGNGGATTATTTAAAACTTCCTCTGCAGTNCCTTGTACTGACTCTGGNCCTAAATGTCTGATCCCATTCATTATATAACGTGAAACAATTCCAAAATCCTCTTCAGCTTTTTTAGAAGCTTCATAAACTCCTTCAATAAAAGAATGATANGTCATGCCTTTTTCTTTAGCATGAGTTGAGGAAATCATCGCTTCGACATAAAGAACATTGTTAGCTGCGCAATCTTTTAAATATTCATACGTTAATTCAAAATAATCTTCTGGTGTATGTATAACAGAAGTAACAATGTCATATTTTTTTATAAAATCATAAAAATCATCCCATTGGTATGCGTACTTTGAACCAAACATTTCTTCAGCTATTTCATAGTTGTTTCGTTTNGCAAATTTTTTACATAAAGTTGGCGTTATAGTTGCCTCTAAATGAACATGGATTTCTGCTTTTTTGACTGAATTAAAAATATTCATATAAAAAAAATACCTATATAATAATAATATGGAAGCAAGAATAAACAGAAGAAGCTTTGTTTTTGGCGCAAGTTGCTCTTTATGTGGTTCGATGATTTTACCTTCTTGNACACAAGTACCATTAACAAATCGAAGTCAGTTAAACTTATATGATAGCAATCTACCTATAATTTTAATGGGTGGTGGCGTGGCAGGTCTTCCAAAGATTTATCCTAATGAAAAAGCTCTTAATCAAGAAGTTGATAAAACATATTCAAGATTTTTATCAAAAGCTAAAGAAGATAAAATTCTTTTAGATAACACAGATGAATCAAAAAAAATTGAAGAAATCGGAAAGGAAATTTATACCTCTCTAGATACATTTTATATTAATAAGCGTGAAAAAAATCCTGTAGAAAATTTTAACTGGCAATTTGCTCTAATTGAATCTGATACAAAAAATGCATGGTGTATGCCTGGTGGTAAAATTGCTTTCTATACTGGTATACTTCCTGTTTGTAAAAATGATGACGGGATTGCTGCAGTTATGGGTCATGAAATTGCACATGCATTTGCTAGACACACAGTAGAAAAATTAACTCAAGCATCTATGATGCAAATGGCAACAATTGGAATATCGCGAAGTAAATATGCAGAACTTCTTAATAAATCTTTTAGAGTAGGAAATGTAGGAGGTAATGTTTACAACTCCGTTGTAAAGTATGGTATTTTTCTTCCATTTAGTAGAAAGATGGAAAGTGAAGCCGATTACTTAGGCATGGGATTTATGAANCTTGCTGGATTTAATATTAAAGAACCTGCTAAATTATGGCAAAGAATGATGGCAGGTCAAGAAGGGAGGATGCCTGAATTTATGGGATCACATCCAAGTCCTGATAATAGATCAAAAAAGTTTCTTGAATGGGAAAGTGAAATTTTAGATAAATTTCCCCAAGTTTAATTTTAGTGTAATAGGTATTTTATGATTGCTGTTGAAGTTAAAGATCTTACTCATTCGATTAATAATAAAAAAATTTTAAATAATATTAATTTTAATCTCAATAAAGATAGTATCTCTTGTATTTTGGGACCGTCAGGTAGTGGAAAAACTACTTTATTAAAGCTCATAGCAGGTCTTGAAAAAGTACAGTCAGGTAAAATTATTATTAATGGTGAAGAAGTAAGTAGTACTGCAAAACACTTACCTACAGAAAAAAGAAAAATTGGTTTTTTATTTCAAGATTACGCTTTATTCCCACATTTGACAGTAAAAGAAAATTTGAGATTTCCAACTAACGCTAAAAATTCAACTAATAATGTTGATGAAATTATTGAATTAATAAAATTACCTAATTCACTAGATAAATACCCACACGAGTTAAGTGGTGGTGAACAACAAAGAGTTGCACTTGCACGATCTATAATTTCACAACCCGATTTACTTTTATTAGATGAGCCTTTTTCAAGTTTAGATTTAAGCCTTCGAGAAGAAGTAAGGGATGATACGCTGCATCTATTACAAAAATCAAATGTATCNGTAATTATAGTCACTCATGATCCTTTCGAAGCAATGTTTATCTCAAATCATATAAATATTTTTGATAAATCAGGTTCGATTGTACAGTCAGGAACTCCGAATGATCTCTATAACAATCCAAAAAATTCATATGTTACAGGTTTTTTTGGTGAAACAAATAAATTTGAAGGTGTTGTTAAAGAATCTCACATTTACACACCTGTTGGGAAAATTAAAACACCTGGAAATTTAGAAGGTGAGAAAGTTGTAGTACACATAAGACCTCAAGGTATAAAACTCAACAAACAACCAACACCAGTTAATGGAATTAAGGGAACCGTTATGGCGTCAAAATTAATGGGGTCATTTAGTTTTATCCATTTATCTGTGTTAGATAATAATAATGAAGTTGTTCATGTTCATAGCCACATGCCTGCTGACTTTAATCCAAAACAATCGTCTGCAGTCGAGATAGAAATTGATAATGATCAGGCTTATATATTTAAGAATTAAGTTTTAGTTTTTTATTGATTTAGTAATTGTTCTGTTAAGAAAAATTACCGGTCCTAATCCAGCAATAACGATAATTAGAGCTGCAAATGCTGACTCCTCCAACATTTCATCAGAGGCATATTGATAAACATAGGTTGCTAGTGTCTCAAAATTAAATGGTCTTAATAAAAGTGTTATTGGAAGTTCTTTTAAGATGTCTACGAAAACTAATATTCCTCCAACTAGTAAATTTGTATACAGCAAGGGTAATATAATTTTTCTTATACTTTTGAAAAAGCTAACACCCATTGTTCTTGATGCATCTAATAAGTTTGGATGAATTCTTGAAATACCTGATGTAATTGCTCCATTACCAACAGCTAAAAATCTTATACTATACGCAAATAATAAAATTATAAATCCGCCAACAGCATAACTCATACGAAAATAAATTAAATCATTAAGCCACCCAACAAATACAACTATTCCAACAGCAAGAATTGTTCCTGGAAAAGCATAACCAGAAGAAGCAAAAAATATTAAAATTTTTTGGAAATTATTTGATTTATATGCTCCAACTATAATCATTAATAAGGATAGCAACATAATGAATGATGAAGAAATAAATGCTAAAGATATACTTGATAGTGTTATTTGAAAAATTTCTAAAAAATTTATTATAGAATAACCTTTAATTACAAAATTCAATAAAATTGAAACAGGTATTATAAAACCAAGACTTAAAGGTATTAGGCAAATTAAAAACAATAAAGAATTTTTAACACCAGAAACTGTTTGGGTTGGTGTATAAGATGCACCACTATATTTTTCATGAAATTTTCTGCTACGCCTACCCAAATACTCTAAAGTTAAAAGTACTATAACAATCATAAATAAAATACTAGAAATCTGTGATGCGCCAGATAGACTATTCATTCCTAACCAAACATTAAATACGCCTAAGGTTAATGTTTCAATTGCAAAATAATCAACTGTCCCAAAATCAGAAATTGTTTCCATTAGTACTAAGGCCAAGCCAGCAATTATACCTGGACGACCAAATGGAATAGCGACATTGAAGAAAGAATTCCTTCCGTAAATAGAACTAGTTTGAAAAAAAGATATAGGTGTCGTTATAAATGATGCTCTAGTCATTAAATATACGTATGGATACAATACAGAAGACATTACCAAAATTGCACCTCCCATTGAGCGCACATTTGGAAACCAGTAATCTTTTGAGCTCGTCCAACCAAATATGTCTCTTAGCAATGATTGAAGAGGACCAGCATATTCAAAAAAGTCGGTATAAGTATAGGCAATAATATAAGCTGGGACAGCAGCTGGTAATAATAACATCCATTCAAAAAATTTTTTCCCAAAAAAATTATATCTTGTCACTATCCAAGCAGTAGTCAAACCAAAGACTAAACTTAATCCTCCAACACCAAACATTAGAATTATTGTATTGGTAAGATATCTGGGCAANACAGTAGAAAATAGATGTGGCCATAGTGATGTATCACCTAAGATCGCNTAATAAAATATTGAAAAAATAGGGGCGATAATTACTAAAGCAATTATCGCCACAGAATTAGACCATAAATTAAAATTTATCAAAACAGTTAACCTATAATTTACCAGCCTACTCTATCAATGATTTTCTGAGCTACGGGAGCAAGTTCTGCAAGTTTTTCAACAGGCAGTTTATCTTCTTTAAACGCGCCCCATGATTTTAACTCATCAGTTAATTGCATATCTGGATTAACCGGATATTCATAGTTTATAGAACTGTAAAGAACTTGTGCTTTTGGCTGAGTCAAAAATTCAAGTAGTGCAATCGCATTGTCTTTATTTTTAGAGTACTTAATTACACCTCCACCAGCAACATTTATGTGATTCCCTCTATCTTCTTGGTTAGTAAAAACTAACTCTATTGAGTTAGCCCATTCTTTTTGTTCTGGATTCTTTTCATTAAATTTCATTTTTCCAAAATAATAGGTATTCATTACAGCAATATCACAGACACCTTCATAAATTGCTTTTGCTTGAGCTCTATCATTACCTTCAGGTTTTCGTGCTAAATTTGCAACGATGCCTGCTGCCCATTCTTCAGCTATAGCTTCTCCATTTGCAGCAATTATTGAAGCTAAAAGTGATCTATTGTAGTCATGGCTNCCAGGTCTTGTNCAAATTTTACCTTTCCATTTTGTATCAGATAGATCTTCTATTCTTTTAATTGAGTNTNTNGATACTCTTTCTTTTGAGATTGCAACAATTCTAGCTCTCTTTGAAAGTGCAAACCATTTATTATTACTATCTCTTAAATGATTTGGAATATTCATATTCAAAATATCTGAATTAATTGGTTGCAAAATATCCTTTTCAACAAATTGGTTTAATCTTGCTATATCAACTGTTAATACCAAGTCAGCAGGTGTATCTTCACCCTCAGCTAAAACTCTTTCTAGCAATCCTTTTTTTGCATGTAAAACATTTACCTTTATGCCAGTCGATTTTGTAAATTCCTCAAAGAAAGGATCTATTAAAATCGGCTGCCTGTAAGAATAAACATTAACCTCTTTGGCAAACAAGTTTAGTGAAATGGTAGATGCAATTAGTATCAATAGTAATCTAAAAATAATTTTCATATAACCTTCTTTTTTTGTGGAGATAATAAATATCTCCACGTTCTATGATTAAGAATCTTATTAAAAATTATCAGAATACGAATGTAGATCTATATGAATTTTTTTTTAATATCAGTGTTGTTAAAATTCATAAAATTAGATTTATTCTAAATTTAAAGTTAAAAATGTTGGGGCCACTTTGGGCCCCTATCCAAAACTACTTTATTGAAATTAGTCTAGCTTTTTTTTCTTCTGGAATAATTCTCTCCAAATCAATTGCTAAAAGTCCATTCTTCAATTCAGCATCTTTAACTTTGATGTCTTCTGAAATTGTGAACGATCTTTCAAACTGTCTTGTTGAGATTCCTTTATGGATTACACCATTGCCATTTTCATTAACCACTTTTTCTTTAGGTTTATTTCTAACAGTTAGGTTGTTTTCTTTTAATTCAATCTCAATATCTTCTTTACTATATCCAGCAAGAGCAACTTCAATTTTATAGTTATGCTCATCAACTCTATGAATATTGTAAGGTGGATAATTTGTATTGTATCGTTCCGTAGACTCCAACATTCTATCAAATTCATCAAAAATTGAGTCAAATCCAACAGAGAATGGTCTTAGAGAATTCCAAACGGATAGGTTTCTAGTCATAATAACTCCTTTATTAAGCAAGTTTATTTTGTCCGCACCCACAATGGCATACAGACAAATATAATGTGGGGATGATTGTGTTTAATTCAAGTCTTTGTTATTTTTTTCTTATAAACGACAATCCATCAGAGAGTGGCAAAAGAGAGAATTCCACTCTTGTGTCATTTTGTATTTTTAAATTTAAATCACGGATAGTTTTTGTTTGAGAGTCTTGTTTAGTTTCATCTGCCACATCACCATGCCAAAGCATATTATCAATAATTATTATCCCATTAGAGACTAATAAATTCAGAGACAATTCATAATAATTTGGATAATTATTTTTATCAGCATCTATAAAAATTAAGTCATAACTCTGTTGACGGTCTATCATGCTTTGCATTACCTCAACACCATCTCCAATAATCGATTCAATTTTTGAGCTCATATTATCTAATTCCCAATATTTTTTTGCTAAGGGTAAAAATTCATCTGAATTATCGACAGTTACAACTTTTCCTAACTCAGGTAGACCTCTAGCCAAAAACAAAGTGCTCATCCCTGTAAACCTTCCAATTTCTAAACAGTTTTTAGCATTAGAAATTTTAGTTATCATTTCTAAAAACTGACCTTGTTCTTTTGCAATCTGCATTTGGGAAACACTACCAAGTTTTAAAGTTTCATTTTCTAGTTCAGTAATTATTTTATCTTCTCGGTAACCTACGCTTTGTAAATATTGAACAAGTGCTTCATTAATTTCAGTTTGGGTACTCATTAGTTTATGGTTTCAAATATTTCAGATAGTTTGTGAGTTTTTTTATCTGAAATGATGAAACAACTTTGTATTTTATTTATTAAATTATCATCTATATTTTTATTTGAGTATAAACTTAATAAAGGAGTTGAGGAATTCACTTCATCACCAATATTGAGTACATTATCATATCCAACTCCATAATCTATTTTATCGGTAACCTGTTTTCTTCCACCTCCAAGTTCAATAAGTATAAGGCCTAATTCTCTGGTATGAATTTTTTCTATCCATCCTTCTTCANTAGAAAATACATCTTTTNGAANNGANGTATTTNTTANATCTTTTTCATAAGATGATAAAATATTTTTTGGTCCACCCAAGGCTGCAACCATCATTTCAAATTTTTCTGCAGCTAGTCCATTATTAATAACCGTATTAATTTTATTATANGCNTCTTCTTTGGAAATTTTATAAATGTTTACTAATAGCGAAGATATTAATTCATTAGTGATCTTCTCTAATCGGTGATCTTTAAAATCATTTTTAATATATTTTATGCATTCTAATATCTCTAGTGTATGACCAGCACTTTTACCTAAGACCTGATTCATATCTGTTAATATAGCTTCGCAATGTAAACCTGCTCCTTTAGCGACTCTTACTAAGGAGTTGGATAAATCTCTTGCTATATCAATAGTACTATTAAAAGATCCATTACCAACTTTTACATCAAGTACTAAAGATGAAAGACCGCTTGCAATTTTTTTTGAAAGAATAGATGATGTTATTAANGGTAAAGATTCTACTGTACCTACAATATCCCTTATAGAATATAATTTTTTATCAGCTGGTGCTAAGTTAGAGGTTTGACCAATAATTGCACAACCAACNTNTTTTACAACTTTTTTAAAAGTNTCTAAATCAGGCTTTGTATTGTACCCAGGTATTGAATCAAATTTATCTAGGGTACCGCCCGTATGACCCAATCCTCTACCTGAAATCATTGGTACATACAGTCCACAAGCTGCAAGTATTGGGGCTAGTATAACGCTCGTCTTGTCTCCGACACCACCAGTTGAATGCTTATCACAAACCAACTCATTATCTATAATCTCAGACCAATTCAGTGTATCACCTGATTTCGTCATCGCCTCAGTTAAACAAACAGTTTCCTCAGGTGTCATTCCATTTGCAAATATTGCCATGCTCATTGCTGCAATTTGTGCATCTGAAAAAGATCCATTNGTTAAACCGTCTACAAAAAAGTTGATNTCTTCTTTTGANAGATCTTGGTTNTCTCTTTTNTTTCTAATTATCTCTTGAGGTATCATCGAATTGAACTTCTTGTATAAATTGTTTAATTAAATTTAAAACATTGTTCTCTGCTAAACTTGCATTCTCTAAAGTTTCTTGATGACTTAATTTTGTTTTATTCATACCAGCAGCTAAGTTGGTGATTACACTGATACCAATAACAGGAAGTCCGCAATGATTAGCAACTAAAACTTCTGGTACTGTAGACATTCCAACAGCATTTCCACCTATTACTTTTAAGGCATTGATTTCAGCAGGTGTTTCNAAATTTGGTCCTGAGTACATACAATAAATACCTTCATAAATTTTTTGATCTATTTTTTTAGCGACTTGNATTAACTGATCTCTATAAAACTTATGATACCCATCACTCATATCATGAAAGCGAGGGCCATACTCTTCAGCATTGGGTCCAATAAGTGGATTGAAACCACTCCAGTTAATATGATCTTTAATTGCCATTAGACTGCCAGCCGGCATAGCTTCATCTAAACTACCTGCTGCATTTGTAACAACTAATAACTTGCACCCAATGTCCTTTAATACTCTTATGGGTGAAGCTAAGCTTTGAGGATTGTGTCCTTCATAAATATGTGATCTTCCATACATACAAACAACATTTAAAGTATTTATTTTTCCTAAAACTAATTTACCTGCGTGACCTTTTACAGTTGGCTGTGGAAAATCAGCTAACTGTTCATATGANATTGATTCTTGAATATCTTTTTCTTCAAAAAAATTAGTTAGTCCACTTCCTAAAATTACGGCAATATCGGGTGAAGTATTATTTGTTATNTCTAAAAATTTTTTGGCCGAAGGTAGCATTAAAGATTCTCTGGGCCAAAAGAGTCTGGAAGTAATTCTTCGAGCGTAGATGTTTTCATATGACCATTTTCGTTACACATATGAATCTTAGTATCTAAAGTAGCAAATTCTCTTAACCTCTGTCTACAACCACCACAGGGTGAGCATAATAATTCACCTGAACCTATAACCACAACTTCTAAAATTTTTTTGTTTCCATTAGATATCATATTTCCAATTGCAGTTGCTTCGGCACACTGGGATTGAGGATAGGCAGCATTTTCAACATTACAACCAGTAATAATTTTACTATCTTCTGTTAGAAAAGCTGCTCCTACTTTAAAATTTGAATAAGGCACATGAGCTTGCTCTCTAACTTTTTTTGCAGCCTTGAATAAACTATCAAAATTTTCTGAAACCATATTCTTGTTTAACATGAAATTACTAAAAAAATTATTTATTTCTAAATCTTAAACAATTCTTGAGACAAATCAGGAAGTTCGTCTCCCCAAAAAACTTCTTTACGCAAAAATTCTGGATCTTGGTTAAAACAAATTGACATTGCAGAATTATAAACAGCCCTGGAATCAATAGTCGAATTTAGATCTCTTCCCTCAAACAATTCTTTCTTTTTTAGTCCAGGCCAATCTGTATAAACTTGAGATTTTTTTAACAAGCCTCCAGCCATTAGTATTGCACTTCCATATCCGTGCTCAGTTCCATAGCCTCCATTTTGTTTTATAGTTCGGCCAAATTCAGTAAGAGTAAGAATTAGTGTATTATCAAATGCTTGGCCAAGATTTTCATGTAGAATAGTAACAATCTTATTTACTTCTTCTAGTTCATCAGCATGCGCTCCATCAACACCTCCTTGAGCAGCATGGGTATCAAAACCATCTAAATCAAATACAGCAACTCGAGGACCACTTTGATCTTTTAATTGTTTAGCAGCTTCAAGAGCAAGTTTTTTTCTATCATCAGAGTCAGTAGCTATTTGCATAGACAATGGTCTTTGTCTAATTGTATCAAGTGTAGATTTAATTAGCTCGTTATGCTCACCCTTAAATTCATTATAAATTTGATCTATTAACTTTGTTTCAACAAAATCTGGTGATGGGAAGAAATTATTATTCTGTGGCACACCTCTTAATAAAAGTGGCATTGGTAAAGATATTGCCAGACCTTTTCCTATAATATTTGANGCTAGTAATCCCCTACCAAGCCATCCTGTTTTTTCTTTNTATGGAATGTGTGCTCCNGTTTCCATTAAATTTTGCCCATCAAAATGTGATCTGCCTGTGTAAGGAATGTTTGTTGCATGAACAAATGCCGCTTGATTTTTTTGCCAGAGTTTATGGAAAATTTCTAATTTAGGGTGAAGACCAAAGTCACTGTTCAAATTAAGAACGTCTTCCAGAATAAGTTTTTTTCTCAATTTTTTTAGACGTTTATCTCCAATAACAGGAACAGCTGTTAAACCATCCATTCCNCCNCGAAGTGATATAATAATTAGATTTTTTTTCTGCATTGAAGCAAAACTTATTTTTGGAAAATATCCAGAAAGAAANAATGTTGTTGATCCTCCAATTAAAAAATTTCTTCTTGTGCAGTTCATATTTTTAATACTCCTGGCAAATTACAAATAACTCCATACTTTTGCCCTAAATCATAATCTGATGTTCCAAATCTAAAATTTTCAATAAGTGATGCCATATTTTCATGATCTTCNAAATTATTTTTAAGACAAGNTAAAATAAAANNATGGGATCTGTTTCCAGATTTAACAAGCATNGGAAGTTCAACTGAAGNAAACCAAAAGCGGCGTAATAATAATTCTGGNGATACCCAATCTACCTCCAAATCACTCCAACCATTAGGTTGTTTGGCACGATAAGGTGAATGACCTATTTCTCTAAGTATCCATGATAATTGTCTTTGTCTATTATTTGGCTTTNNCTTAAAAGTATAATTCATTTTTTCAAANGAAAGCGGAATATTTAAATCAAACATTCTAGATAATTGCATTAACCATATTTCAGGTGGATGAAATTTATGTGTAATCTCATTATACTTATAAGCTTGCGTTATAACTGCTTTGTGAATTTCAATCAGGCTACCGTTGGATTTGTTCCATGCNTCTATAACTGGGTTTATCATTTCATCTGTTGGTTCATCTGTAATAAAATGCCTGCATAATTTTGTTGAAACAAATTTGATACAGATTGGGTGTGTTGCCAAATCATGAATTACCTTTGCAAGTTCTCTTTTTGCATCATTTTTATATTTAACTCCTAAAACTACTTTATCTCCTTTTTGATGCATTTCCTGATCAAACCATATATCCCCGGTTTCTAAATTTTTTCTATCCCATTTGTGCGCCCAACCTGTCATGATATAGGCTAACTGAATCACATCTTCCTGAGTGTATCCAGCATTTGGAGATACTGTATGTAATTCTAATAATTCTCTTGCATGATTTTCGTTTATCGTTTCTCCCCATTCCATTCCTTTTTTAGAATTGGGGCCAAAAGATTCTGAATTATCAAGGTGGTGAATCATACACCATGAAGTTGTAACTGACTGAACCATCTCTTCAAAAGTTTTAACCATGTTAGGTCTAATAATTTCACGTTGATAGGGTCCGGTACTAAACTCTGCTAAAAAATCTTTTTCACTTATTGCAAAATGATTTCCCCAAAAAAGCCAGAAACGCTCAAAAACGGGTTGTTTGGAATACTTTGTTTGAAAATGACGAATGGCATGTTCATTTAATTCAAAATATCTTTCTCCAGTTTTTATTCTTAATTCATCTTTTGCTTTCCTATAGGCATGTTTATCATTTTTAAATTTTTTTCTTAAAACTTCTCTATCTCCGTAGACCCATTCACCATATTTTTTTCTTAAATCTTTTTCTGTTGGGATTGTTCCAGGCCACAAGAGATCAGGTATGGTATCTAATTGATTTATTGCCCAATTAAGAGGATCTTTATCTGGTTTTTCATGTGGCGACAGGCCAAACGCTACTCGTCTATAAAAATTTAATGACATATATAAAAAAAAATAGTTTACATATATTTATAATTTTTAAAAATAAAANTTAATGAAAAATATACCTCTAAAAATTTGTGGCATAACAAATGTAAAATCTGTTGAAGTGGCACATAAAAATAAAATAAAATCATTGGGTTTTGCAAGTAAAAATTTGAATGGACCAAACACAGTTAGTGATAAAAAAATACAATCATTAATTAAAGAATGTAAAAATTATAAGATAGAATCAGTACTTCTGACTCGGTATGTCTCTTTAGACAAGCTAATAGAACAAATAGATTTTACAAAACCAAAGACAATTTCATGTTCATATCATTTTCCCAAAAAAGATTTATTAAAAATAAAAAAAATATTTAGAAGATTAAAAATAGGTATTGCTATTAATCCNGAAAATTTTGATAAAAAGTACATTGAATCAATTAGAAAAATTGTTGATGTTATTTATTTTGATATGAATGTTTATAGAAAAAAGAGTATTAAAAAATATTCATTGAGAAAAAGTATTAAACAAATACAATTTATAAAAAGTAAAAATATTCCAGTTTATATTGGTGGTGGTATAGACAAAAAAAATGTTTCAAACATTCTAAAACAAATAATACCTTTTGGATTAGATATTTCTAGAAGTTTGAAAAATCAGAGAAATTTAATTTCTAAATCAAAACTCAAAGATTTTTTAAATCAAATTTCGGTAGGATAATCTTTTAATAATATATTTATTTTGCAACTCTTTCGATAATACTTTTATTGATTTTTTTTNGATCGGATGTCTGAGAAAAGGATCAATATCAAGTATTGGATATAACACGAAGTCTCTTTCAGCTGCTCTAGGGTGAGGAATTATTAAATTTTTTTTATTAAATATTTGTTTGCCAAAAAAAATAATATCTAAATCAATAATTCTTGGACCATTGATTATTTTTTTATTTTTTTTTAATTTTTTTTCAATTTCATAAATATTATTTATTAATTCTAATGGCTGCTGATTGGTTAATAGTTTAATTGCGGTGTTAAAAAAATTACTTTGCGATTTGTATCCATAAGGAGAAGAAATATAAATATTAGCAATTTTTTTTATATTACCAATATTTTCTAACTCTCTAACGGCAGAGCGTAAATTAAATATAGTATTACCTAGATTTGAGCCAAGTGCGATTATTGTTTCAGTTTGATACACTTAGTGATTCAGCTCCATATTTTTTTGCTACAGCTGTTTTATTAATTGTAATTTTAACTTTTTTTATTTTAAATTTTTTTTCAAGAGCATTGGATGTTTTTATTATTAAATTCTCAAGAGTATGTGATTGAGATTCCTTTATGAAAGTTTTTAAATATTTAGTAATAGATGAATAATCCTTCACATTATTTATATTATTTAAATCTAGTGAGTTTTTAACAGGATAACTAAATTCTAATGTTACCTTTAATAACTGTTTTTTCTTTCGCTCTTGAGCAGTGATACCTATGTTTGCACTGATGGATAAGTTTTTAATTTCTACTTTGAACATAGTTTTTCAAAAATTTTTAATGATTGAGACGTTTCTTTTATGTCGTGAACTCTAAATATATCAACTCCCTTTTGATAACAATATAATGCAGAAGCGATTGAACCTCCCAATCTTTGATTTGTTTCACTCTTATCTATGAAGTTGATCCAGCTTTTTCTAGATGATCCTAATAATAATCCATATCCCTTAAACTTAAACTGATTAATTTTTTGCATAATTTCTATATTTTGTTTNAAATTTTTACCAAAACCAATACCTGGGTCAAACCAAACTTTGGATGAAGGAATTTTTATTTTTTCTAATTGTTTAATTTTCTGAAGAAATATTTTTTTAATATCTTGTACAACATTATTATATGAGTGTATTTTCTTTTGCATAGTTTTGGGTGGTGCAGGTGTNTGCATTAAAATTAAACCAGTTTTAAATTTTTTANTTAAAAAGAATAAATCTTCTGAGCCACCGAAGACATCATTTATAATATGTGCTCCCATATTTAATGCATATTCTTGAGTTTCAATTTTATTAGTATCAACCGATATGACAAATTTATTTTTTGGCAATTTTTTTAATATCGGCTCTAATCTTTTAACTTCTTCTTTGTGTGTTAATGGATCTGAGCCAGGTCTTGTACTTTCTGCCCCAATGTCAATAATACTTGCTCCATTTTTGACCATTTCTTTAATATTTTTTAGTGCATCTNAACTTTTAAAACTCTTTCCACCATCACTAAAAGAGTCAGGAGTAACATTGCATATTCCCATTACCGTTGGACTAGTTAGTTTAAAATTATATTTTCCTAATTTCATTTCAATAATATTTTTGAATATTTTTTTGATAAAAAATTATATATTTTNATTGAAGACCTATACCAATTAAATTGTTTAATAAAAGAAATACTAACCACNCCTTTNCCAGAGCCAACTAAAAGTATTTCACTAAATTGATGTAAANTAGAAANATTNATATCTGTTCTATAAATTTTATAAGGTAGATTTTTAATTAAGTATTCTAGAGTAATTCCATAATAATAGTAATTTTTTGGNATNAATAATTTATTACCATTTACAAAAATTAAATTGGTCGTAGAGCCTTCTAAAATTTTATTGTTAAAGTAAAAAAGAATNTCTTCTTTTTGTAAATTAATTTTTTTTTGTAAAGAAATTATTTTTTTGTACTGTAAGTTTTTGAAGTTAGGTAAAGCCCGNTGGAATCTAAAAAATTTTGCAGTAAAATACTTATGATCTTTNTTTCGTTTACGTACAGATAATGAGATTATTTTTTTTGTGACTGCAATTCTTAATAGGTGGTCGTAATTTTTAATTTTAGAATATTTATTTAAAAAATTAGTTAAAAAATTTTTTGAAATTTTAACATCAATGCCAAAGTATCTTAAATCTTTATTTAGTTTTTTTAAATGCTGATCAACTAAGATAAAATTTGGCTCTTTGCCAAATAGTCTAATGGTTGTAAAGATGCCCTTGTATCCCCAAAGAGAATTGAACTTAAGTAATTTAAAATTCTTAGCGTGAAAGGATTTTTTTAATAAGATATTTTCCATGTGGAGTTAAAAATGAATCTGGGTGAAACTGTAATCCATAGACTTTATTAATATCATCTTCAACCGCCATTGCTACATTTGTTTTTACACAACGCATTGTAATTATCATTGATTGAGAAACAAATGGTTCAGCCATTTTTAAGGAATGATATCGACCTCCTAAAAAATTAAAATTTTTTTTAAAAATTGATTTATCGTTAGTAACTTTAATATGACTCTGATAACCATGAAGAATATTTTTTTGTTGAACTATTTTAGCTCCTTCACAAAAAACTATTTGTTGGAAACCTAAACATATTCCTAATATTTTTTTCTTTCCTTTATATTTATTGTAAATCTTAGTTGTTAATGGATAATCTTTTGGTTCACCAGGGCCTGGTGAAAGAACGATGGTCGAAGATTTTTCTAGTTTTGTTTGATCTATTTCATAATAATTTGAAACAAATGTTGGCTCAATACTATCTAGTAGATGAGCTAAATTGTATGTGAATGAATCTTCGTGATCAATGAGATAAATCATTAGTTAAATAGATCTAAAAGTGATTTAGCTTTAATATAATTTTCATTATATTCTTTTTTTGCGGTACTGCCTAAGATCACACCACTAGCAACTGATAATTCGATATCATTTTTAAAATTAAGTAGTGTTCTAATCATTATGTTAAATCGCATATCACCATTTGAATGTATAATTCCAAAACTGCCTGTATAAATATTTCTGTCAAATTTTTCTTTTCTATTTAGAAGTTGAATAGTACTAATTTTTGGACAACCAATGACTGAACCACCTGGCATTAAAGAAGAAATTATATCATGGTTACTCATTTTATTTTTTATAACTCCCTTGATTGTCGTAACGTAATGAAAAAGATCTCGATATTCCTCAACNTTTTTTAGTTTATCTATTTTTACAGATCCNGTTTTACAAATTTTAGACAGATCATTTCTTTCCATATCAACAATCATATTATGTTCTTTNGTTTCTTTTTCATTTCTTCTAAAGAATNTGAGAGCTTTATTTTTATTTAACTNCTTTGTTTTTCTTAATGTTCCAGCAATAGGTTTAGTTCTAATTGTGTTATTTTTTTTCAATATGAGTGTCTCTGGTGAACAACTTACGATATTATAGTCTTTTTCCCTGATAAGAAAACTTTCAGGCGATTCATTCATTTTCATTAGCTTCCAAAAAAGATCAATAGAATTGATATTACCTTTTTTCGAATATGTTTGAGCTATTTTAATTTGATAAGTTTTTCCCTGTTTAATATTTTTAGAGAAATCATTAAATATCTTAGAGTACTGCTTTAAAGATAAATTAAGATTAAACTTTTTATTTAACTGTAAATATTTTTTTGTATTGATACTTATATTTCTAAAATTGGGTTTAATGCTTTTGATTATTATTTTTTTACCAATACTAATTTTAGTTTGTGGCTTGTAAAATACACCGCTATGAAAATTTTTAGATCGCTGTTTTGGAAACTTTATTCCTATATTTTCACAAAGAAGTTTATAACCAAAGAAACCAACATAACAATTCAATTCTTCAATCTTAGATTTTTTTGATTTTGATTGGATATTAAGAAAATATTTTAGATTTTTTTTATTAATAATAATTCTTCTAGAAAAATCAGTATAGATGTCATAACCCTTATCAGTTTTATAAATTATAAGAGGTTTATCTGATTGATATAGTCTATTTAGATATTCTTTATTGTTCAGCACTTGATTCTATTATAATTAGGATACTTATATGAAAAGTTTTTTTACTAAAATATTCTTTTTTGGCTTAACAGTCACATGGTCTTTAGGTCTTTTTGCACATGGAACTATCATTTTTCCAAATGTAGAACATGGTGATGGTTACATTGATGTTAAGATATATGACTCAAAAGAGAGCTTTTTGGATGAAGAATTAGCAATTGAGAGCGTTAGAAAAAGAGTGCAAAAGGGTGAGGTTGTAGTTCCTTTGAGTAAGATACATGAAGGAAAAATAGCAATTGTTGCCTATCACGATGAAGATTCAGATGGAAAATTAAAGACTGGATTATTCTGGAGACCAAAAGAAGGTTTTGCCTTTAGTAATAATTATCAACCAAAAGGTCCTCCATCATTTGAAAAAGCCGCAATCATTTTAGTTCATGGCGAACCCGTGGTAATAGAACTTAATTATTAAAAATTATATTGATGTCATTACAGTTACAAAACACATTAAGTGGTAAAAAAGAATTTTTTAAACCAGTTAATCCAGATCATGTAAGAATATATGCTTGCGGTCCAACTGTTTACAATTTTGCGCACATAGGTAATGCGCGTATGGCAGTTGTAAATGATTTATTAGTCCGTGTATTAAAAACACAATTTAAACAAGTGACCTATGTATCTAATATCACTGATATTGATGACAAGATTATAGAAGCTTCTAAAGAAACAGGTGAGGACATTAGTGTTATCACAAATAAATATACAGAGATTTACAATAATGACATGAGTGCACTTGGCGTTAATCTTCCCGATATTCAACCAAGAGCAACTGATCATATTAAAGAAATGATCGAGTTGATAAAAAAATTAATTGATGAAAATAAAGCTTATGAAAAAGAGGGTCATGTTTTATTTCATGTGCCAAGTTTTGATAATTATGGAATTCTTTCAAAAAGAAATAGAGATGAACAAATAGCTGGAAGCCGTGTTGAAGTAGCGCCGTTCAAAAAAGATCCAGCAGATTTTATTTTATGGAAACCATCTCCCTCACCCTTACCTGGTTGGGATTCACCTTGGGGATTTGGAAGACCAGGATGGCATTTAGAGTGCTCCGTTATGTCAGAAAAATCATTAGGTCTTCCTTTTGATATCCATAGCGGTGGTATTGACTTGGTGTTTCCGCATCATGAAAATGAAATAGCACAAACTTGTTCCATATCTGAAAATAAAGATCCTAAAGATTTTGCAACTTATTGGTTTCATAATGGATTTGTTAATGTTGAGGGAGAAAAAATGTCAAAGTCAATTGGCAATATTAGACTCGTTCATGATCTCAATAAAAAATACAAGGGAGAGGTTTTGCGATTAACATTGTTGTCAGCTCATTACAAACAGCCATTGAACTGGACAGAAGAAATCATTGAACAAAATAGCAAAATGATAGATCGACTTTATAGAGTTCTATTAGAGCTGTCAGAAGTTGAAATAGATTCTAACTTACCTTCTGATTCTATAATGGAATCATTTTTAGATGATTTGAATACACCTAAAGTCATTGCAAAACTTAATGAAGAAGCAAATGATGCTTCATCTGCATCTGATGAAAGAAAAAAAGAAATCAAAAAAAATCTTCTTTCTGCCGGTAAAATATTAGGTATTCTTGAAGATGATCCAGGAAATTGGTTAGGTTATAATCAAAAAGATACTGAAAATACTGAAGAAATTGAAAGGTTGATAAATGAACGTAATGAAGCTAGACGCAGTAAAAATTTTAATTTGGCAGATACTATTAGGGACACATTAAAAGATAAAGGCATAGAAATAGAAGATACTGATAAAGGAACGATTTGGCGGAAATCTAGATGAGTGAAAAGATAATAATTACATTTCCAGATGGAAATAAAAAGGAAGTTGATAAAGGCATCAATGGTCTTGAATTGGCATCGCAAATTTCTAAATCTCTTGCCAAAGAATCAGTTGCTATAAAAATTAATAATGAGATAAAAGATATTAGTTTACCTATTAATGGTGATGCATCTGTAGCGATTTTAAAAAGAGATAGCGAGGAAGCACTTGAATTAATACGACATGATTGTGCTCATGTAATGGCAGAAGCTGTCCAGGAATTATTCCCTGGAACACAAGTTACAATTGGTCCAGCAATTGAAAATGGTTTTTATTATGATTTTGCAAGAGATGAACCTTTTACTGTTGCAGATCTTCCAAAAATTGAAAAGAAGATGCACGATATCATTCAAAGAAATAAAAATTTCATAAGAGAAGTGTGGTCTAAAGAGGAATCGATAAAATATTTTAAAGACAAAGGTGAAGACTATAAAGTTGAACTAATTAATGATCTGCCTGATAATGAGGAAATTAGTATTTACAAACAAGGTGATTGGTTAGACTTGTGCCGAGGCCCTCATATGGTTTCAACAAAACAAATTGGTAAAGCATTTAAATTAATGAAAGTTGCTGGCGCTTACTGGCGAGGTGATTCATCTAATACAATGCTAACAAGAATTTATGGAACGGCCTGGGCAACAGAAAAGGATCTTGAACAACACCTTTTACAAATTGAAGAAGCAGAAAAAAGAGATCACCGAAAACTAGGAAGAGAAATGGATTTATTTCATTTTCAGGAAGAGGCTCCTGGAGCGGTTTTTTGGCATCCTAAAGGTTGGACATTATTCCAATCGTTAATTAATTATATGCGAAACAGACAAGACAAGGCAGGTTACGTAGAAACTAATACGCCTGACATGATGGATAAGTCTCTATGGGAAACATCTGGTCACTGGGATAAATTTAGTGACATGATGTTTAGAACTGAAGCAAAAGATGATAAAATTTATGCTATCAAACCAATGAATTGCCCTGGTGCTGTAGAAATTTTTAAACAAGGATTAAAAAGCTATAGAGATCTGCCATTTCTATTATCTGAATTCGGAAAAGTACATCGTTATGAACCGTCTGGTGCTCTTCATGGATTAATGAGGGTTAGAGCATTCACGCAAGATGATGCACATATATTTTGTACAGAAGATCAAATTACACAAGAAAGTAAAACGGTATGTGATTTGATACTTAGTATCTATAAGGACTTTGGTTTCGATAATGTTAGAATTAAATTTTCTGACCGTCCTGAAAAACGCGTAGGGGATGATGCTATTTGGGATAAAGCTGAGGCTGCATTAATGCAAGCCATGGAAGCAACAGGTCTTGAGTATACACTCAATCCAGGAGAAGGTGCATTTTACGGTCCAAAATTAGAGTTTGTTTTACGTGATGCAATTGGCAGAGACTGGCAATGCGGAACACTGCAAGTAGATTTAAATTTACCTGGAAGATTGGGAGCCACTTATATTGGAGAAGATGGTAATAAAAAAATACCAGTCATGTTGCATAGAGCTCTATTTGGTTCCTTAGAGAGATTCACCGGCATTCTAATTGAACATTATGCAGGCCATCTTCCGTTTTGGCTTTCACCATTGCAAGCTGTAGTTGCTACAATTACATCTGATACTGATGAGTATGCTTATGAGGTACAAAAAGCATTAGTATCAAAAGGAATTAGGGCCGAAATAGATACACGTAATGAAAAAATTGGTTATAAAATACGTGAACACAGTAATAGTAAAGTGCCAGCAATTATTGCTGTTGGAAAAAAAGAAGCTCAAGATAAAACAGTATCTGTTAGAAGAATTGGATCTTCTGAAACAAAGACCTTTAAATTAGAAGATATTGTTACTAGCTTATCTAAAGAAGCAAAATCACCAATAGAATAAAAAATGAATAACATGCAAGGCAAGTTTCCAAGTACAAGACTTAGACGTAATAGAATGAAAGAATTTTCTCGTCGTTTAGTTGCTGAAAATACACTTAGTGTTAATGATTTAATCTTGCCTCTATTTGTATGCGAGGGAAACAAGGTTGATGATCCTATTAATTCGATGCCTGGTGTAAGCAGATACTCTATTGATAAACTTTTAAGTGAAGTAGAAAAAGCTGTTAAATTTAATATTCCTGCTATTGCAATTTTTCCGCAAATTGAAAGTGGNCTTAAAAATTCTGAGGGAAGTTTAGCTGTAGATGAAAACAATTTGGTGTGCAGATCAATTAAAAGTATCAAAAAAGATTTTCCAAATATTGGTATTGTATGTGATGTTGCGTTAGATCCTTTTACNGACCATGGNCATGATGGTNTAGTTATAAATGATAAAATAGATAATGATAAAACTTTGGAGNTTTTGGAACAACAAGCTCTANTCCAAGCGAATGCTGGTTGTGATGTAATCGCCCCNTCGGATATGATGGANGGNAGNGTTGGAAGAATAAGAANTGNATTAGANTCAAATAATTTAACNGATACNNTAATACTTTCTTATGCTGCNAAATATGCTTCAGGTTTTTATGGNCCTTTTAGAGATGCTATAGGNTCTGGTTCTAGTTTAGGTAAAGATGGTAAATTAACATATCAAATGGATCCATCAAACAGTGAGGAAGCGATTAGAGAAGTTGGATTAGATATAAGTGAAGGAGCAGATATGGTAATGGTTAAGCCTGGTATGCCTTATCTTGATATTATTTCTAGAATAAAATCAGAATTTAAAGTTCCAACTTTTGCCTACCAAGTATCTGGTGAATATTCGATGATAAAAGANTCAATTAATAAAGGTTGGCTNAATGAAAAAGTTNTAATGGAATCTCTTTTATCTTTTAAAAGAGCTGGGGCAAATGGTATACTNACTTACTTTGCATTAGAAGCTGCTGAAAAATTAAAAAATGAATAACATTCAATTTGAAAAAAGAAAATCTATAGAACAAGTTGAAGAGTCAAATGAGCTTGCTCCGAAATTTGATTCAAATGGTCTAATACCCGTTGTAACAACAGATTTTTCATCTGGTGAACTACTTATGCAAGGTTATATGAATGAAGAAGCTTTTAAAAAAACTATAAGTTTGGGTGAAGCTGTTTATTTTTCTAGAAGTAGAAATACCCTTTGGCACAAAGGTAAAACAAGTGGATTAACGCAGAAGATAAAAGAAATAAGAATTGATGATGATCAAGATTGTGTTTGGTTAAGGGTTGATGTCAAAGGTGGTGCTAGCTGTCATGTAGGATATAGATCATGTTTTTATAGAAGTATTCCATTGGATAATTCTAGCTCTAAAGTTGTTCTTAAATTTGAAGAGAAAGAAAAAGTTTTTGATCCTGAAGAAGTATATAAAGGTGCCCCAAATCCTACTAAACTATAATGTCAGACAAATTAAAGTTTATTGAGACTAGTAAACTTCCAACAGATATTGGGGAGTTCACTGTACATGCCTTTACAGATGAAAATGAATCTAAAGATCATTTAGCAATATGTATGGGTGACTTGCTTACCGATGAGCCAGTTTTATCAAGAATTCATTCGCAGTGTATTACAGGGGAATCTTTTTTTAGTATGAGATGTGATTGTAGATTCCAACTAACTGAATCATTAAAACAAATTGCTCAAAATGGAAGAGGGGTTATTTTTTATCTTCAACAAGAAGGAAGAGGCATTGGTCTTTCAAACAAAATTAAAGCATATAGTTTACAAGATAAGGGACTAGATACCGTTGAAGCTAATCATCAATTGGGTTTCAAAGATGATGAGAGAACATATGAAAATATTGCTGGAATGGTAAAATATTTAGCAATCAAAAAATTAGATTTGATGACTAATAATCCAAAAAAAATAAAAGCGCTTGAAGATATGGGTATCAAAGTAAATCAAAGAATTCCTATTTTCTCAGACACCAATAAGTATAATGAAAAATATATCTCAACTAAGAAAAGCAAACTTGGTCATTTAATCTAAGTGGAAGCAGATAATTTAATAAAAAAACTCAATATGATAAGTCATCCTGAAGGAGGACATTATGTTGAAAATTTTAAGAACGAAAATGTTAGTCAAATTTATTACTTATTAAAGAGGAACGAAAAATCACATTGGCATCGATTAACTAAAAATGAAATATTACATTTTTATTCTGGAGATCCTCTAGAAGTTTTCACATCAAATGACGGAGTTAATTATGAAGTTTTTTCTTTAGGGTCAGATAATAATTATATTTACACCGTAACAGCGAACACATGGTTTGCTATGAGATCTTCTGGTGCTTTCAGTTTAATTGGATGCACTGTCGCACCTGCTTTTGATTTTGATGATTTTGAACTTGCACCTGCGACGTGGCGACCTGAAAATTTCAAAATTGAGTTATAGTTTTCACTTTTCTTTAATTTAAATTCTTTATATATTAGTATTAAATAACGGAGGTTCTAAATGGATGCAGAGAGTAAATGCCCTGTAATGCACGGAGCAATTACAAAAAATATGGGAGAAGGTACATCTAACCGCGAATGGTGGCCTAATCAACTTAACTTAAACATACTTCATCAACATGATCGTAAATCAGATCCAATGGAAGCTGGATTTAACTATCGAGAAGAGTTCAAAAAATTAGATTATGCTGCATTAAAAAAAGACCTCCATAATCTGATGACTGATTCTCAAGATTGGTGGCCAGCTGATTATGGTCATTATGGTGGTTTCTTTATTCGTATGACATGGCATGCTGCTGGAACTTATAGAACTGGTGATGGCCGTGGTGGTGGTGGAACAGGAGCTCAACGTTTTGCCCCGTTAAACAGTTGGCCGGATAATGGTAACTTAGATAANGCAAGAAGACTTCTTTGGCCAATAAAGAAAAAATATGGAAATAAAATTAGTTGGGCTGATTTATTTATTTTAACAGGTAACGTTGCAATTGAATCTATGGGAGGTAAAACTTTTGGATTTAGTGGTGGACGTCCTGACATTTGGGCNCCAGAAGAAGATATTTACTGGGGTGTAGAAGAAGAATGGCTACAAAATAAAAGGTATACTGGTGATAGAATTTTAGATAATCCACTTGCAGCAGTGCAAATGGGATTAATTTACGTAAACCCTGAAGGACCAGATGGAAAAGCTGATCCGCTTGCTAGTGCAAAAGATATAAGAGAAACTTTTGCAAGAATGGCAATGAACGACACTGAAACTGTAGCNCTNACTGCAGGTGGACATACTTTTGGTAAAGCACATGGTGCTGGTGATCCAGCTCTAGTNGGAGCAGAACCAGAAGGTGCTCCTTTAGAACAAATGGGTTTAGGTTGGAATAACTTGCACGGTTCAGGTGTTGGTCGTGATACCACAACAAGTGGTATAGAAGGTCCATGGACACCTAATCCAACTCAGTGGGATAATGGATACTTTGATATGCTTCTAGGTTACGAATGGAAGTTAGTAAAAAGTCCAGCAGGTGCTCAAATCTGGCATGCGATTGATCAAAAAGAGGAACACATGGCTCCTCAAGTTGATGATCCATCAGTAAAAGTTCCTACAATGATGACAACAGCAGATATGGCAATGCGTGAAGATCCTGAATACAGAAAAGTATCAGAAAAATTTCACAAAGACCCAGAATATTTTGCTGATCAATTTGCTAGAGCTTGGTTTAAACTTCTACATCGAGATATGGGTCCAAAAACTAGATATATGGGACCAGAAGTTCCAGAAGANGAATTGATTTGGCAAGACCCTGTNCCTCAAGGTCATTCAAACTATGATGTTGAAACAGTAAAAGCTAAAATTTTAANNAGTGGTTTAACAACTCAAGAAATGGTTGAAACTGCTTGGGCAAGTGCTTCTACATTTAGAGGATCAGATATGAGAGGTGGAGCTAATGGAGCAAGAATTAGACTTTCTCCTCAAAAAGATTGGGAAGTTAATAAACCAGAGCAATTAAAAAAAGTTCTTGGTATTCTTGAGCCTATTGCAAAAGAGACAGGAGCTTCAGTAGCTGATGTAATNGTTCTTGCTGGTAATGTNGGTGTGGAACAAGCAACTGGAATGGAAGTGCCTTTTACTCCAGGTAGAGGTGATACCACTCAAGATAAAACTGATATTGATTCATTTGCAGTTTTAGAGCCAGAAGCAGATGCTTTTCGTAATTATTTAAAAATGAATTATGATGTTACTGCTGANGAATTAATGTTGGATAAGGCACAACTATTAGGACTAACTGCTCCTGAAATGACTGTNCTTGTTGGTGGTATGAGATCTATGGGTATTAGTTCAGATCAAAGAGGATTATTTGTTGATACAAAAGGTAAGTTAACAAATGATTTTTTTGATAAGCTTTTAGATATGGGTGTTAGTTGGAAGCCAACTGGAAGTAATTCATATGAAGCTACAGATAAAATTACAGGAGAAAAAGTAAGAACTGCATCTAGAGTAGATCTTGTTTTTGGATCCAATTCTCAATTAAGAGCAATAGCAGAACTTTATGCAAGTGATGATAGTGAAGAAAAAATGAAAAAAGACTTCATCAAAGCTTGGAACAAAGTGATGAATGCTGATCGCTTCGATTTAGAACAATAAAAATAATTTAAATTAATTTAAAAGTGGAACTTAGAGTTCCACTTTTTTTATTTTGGCATATTGGTTGCCCCAGTTTCTAATGAAATTATTTTGCCATCTTTATATTTGTATACCGCCATCACAGCTTGTGTGTTGCCATCTTTAAAAGTAACGAAAGAGTGATGTATCCCAATCTCGTCATTTTCGTATACAATTCTAGACTTATCATCATTAATGTCGTCACTCATAGCCCANCCTATAACGTCGGACTTTGATANAACATTNCCNCTAGAATGCATTGTAAATTTGAAATCATCATGGATAATTTCGTTCATTCCTGCTTCATCTTTTTCATTAAAAACCTTCATGTATTTTTCTAGTATTGACATATTTTCTCCTAGTAAAAATAAAGTATATAGGAATTTTTTTTAAATAAGTATTTAATTATCTTTCTTTAATGTAAGGTTGTCCAATAGCATTAGGTGCAATTGCTTTACCTACAAAACCAGCAAGCAATACTACTGTTAGTATATATGGAAGTGCTTGTATTAATTGAACTGGTATTTCGCCAATTGCAGGTAGTTCAACACCTTGAAGTCTGATTTGAAGAGCNTCTGTAAATCCAAAGAGNAAGCAAGCAATTAAAGCTGTTTTAGGGTGCCACTTTCCAAAGATCATTGCTGCTANAGCTAAGTATCCTCTNCCNGCTGACATTTCTCTNAAGAAATTTGCATTAACAGCAGTTGATAAATGAGCTCCCGCAAAAGCAATTAAAACTCCATTGATTGCTAGCGCTTTATATCTCATGGCAAAAACATTAATACCAGCTGTATCAACAGCACTTGGATTTTCTCCTACTGCTCTTAGTCTTANNCCAAAACTAGTTTTAAANACNATCCAAAAAACTANTGGAACNGAAAGATATGCTAAATAAACAAAAACATAATGACCACTTAATATATCACTATAAAGTGTTCCAATAACCGGAATGTCTCTTAGTGCNTCAGCAAAAGGAAGATGAATTTCTAAAAAACGCTGATCTTCATTTAATGTTGGCGTCAGACCTGCTTGCCCAAACCAGGCAGCTGCTAAAGCAGTTGTTAAACCAATAATTAAAATATTTATAGCAACACATGATACTACTTGATCACCTTTGTGGGTTACCGAGGCAAATCCATGTAACATTGATAAACACACNCATACAATTATNGCTAATAATAAACCTAACCACGGGTTACCTAAATAGTATGAACCAACAGCTGCCACAAATGCGGCCATAAGCATTTTACCTTCTAAACTAAAATCTATTACCCCAGATCTTTCAGCAAATATACCAGCCATTGCTGCAAAAACTAAAGGTGTAGATATTCTTAAAGTAGAATTAATTAAAGAAGCAATATCAGATAAAAATTCCATTACGCATTTACCTCTCTATTAAGTCTTCTAACAAAAAAGCTTTCTATTTGTGGTCTAAAAAGATTTTCTAATGCACCACTAAATAATATTATTAATCCTTGAACAGCAACAAACATGTATCTAGTTATGTTTGGCATTTCGAATGTAACTTCTGAGCCTCCTTGGTATAAAATTCCAAATAAAAAAGCTGCTGGTAAAATACCAATCGGATGATTTCTGCCCATTAGTGCAACTGCAATTCCTGTAAATCCATATCCTGCTGGAAAGCCTGCTTGAATTTTATGGCTTACACCAAGAATTTCATTGACGCCAAGTAGACCTGCTAAACCTCCAGAAATACACATCGCGATGATAATATTTTTATGAGGTGATATACCTGCATATATTGCTGCTTGAGTATTGTGTCCTACTGCTCGCATTTCATAACCCCATTTAGTTTTCCAAACTAAAAACCAAACAAAAAANAATGATGCAATTGCTAATAAAAAAGTCAGGTTAAGAGGTGAATATCTTATTTTTATTCCAAGAATTCCAGAGAATGCTTCAAAACTTGGTAACCAGATTTCTTCTGGTAGCTTCACCGTATGTGGTGCCATTTGATTTGTATCTCTAATCACATCTACAAGTAAGAAAATCATTAAAGATGAAGCAATAAAATTAAACATTATTGTTGTAATAACAACATGACTTCCTCTTTTTGATTGAAGATAAGCAGGTATGTAAGCCCATGCTGCACCAAATAAAAATGCACCAAAGATTGCCAAAAGCCAAACGATTGGAACAGGAAGAAAACTTAAATTTATTGCTACTAAAAAAACACCTAGGCCGCCTATGTATGCTTGACCNTCTCCNCCAATATTAAATANTCTACANTGAAAAGCNACAGCAAAAGCTAGCCCAGTAAAAATAAAATTTGTTGTGTAATAAAGTGTATAAGCAAATCCTTGGATATAACCAAATGATCCATAAATAATTAACTTAACAGCCTCTATTGGATTTTCACCTGCAATAAAAACAAAAAGTCCTGAAACTAATAACGCTAATGTTAAGTTTACTAATGGAACAATAACATTAGAGACCCACCATGGAACTTTTGATTTATCGACTACAATATTACTCATTATGCAACACCAGCCATTAGCAATCCTAGCTCACGATCAGTAACATTTTTATTTTCCTTTTCTCCAACAATTTTTCCATCAAACATAACGATTATTCTGTCAGATAAGGATAGGATTTCATCTAACTCAACTGATGCTAATAGTATTGCTGCACCTTTATCTCTCATATCAATAAGACGTTGATGAATAAACTCGATTGCTCCAATATCTACACCTCTTGTTGGCTGCCCCACTAAAAGAACTTTTGGATTTTCATTAAGCTCTCTACTCAAAATAATTTTTTGTTGATTACCTCCTGAAAAATTAGATGTTATTAAGTTTGGAGAATTAGGTCTAACATCATATTCTTGCATGACCTTATTTGAATATTCAGTAATTTCTTTATTGTTCAAAATTGCAGATTTTGAATATGGCTCTTGATCATGATAACCAAAAATTAAATTTTCATGAGCCTTGAAATCACTTATTAAACCCATTCTTTGCCTGTCTTCAGGTACATGTGCTAAACCTTTTTCTTTAAGCATTCTTGGGTTTAAGAAATTATTCTGATCAGAAATTTTTTCACCAAATAATTCAATACTTCCTGACTCTACTTTTCTAATCCCAGAAAGTGCTTCTAATAATTCAGTTTGTCCATTACCAGTTACACCAGCAATACCCAGAATTTCTCCTGAACATATTTCTAGGTTTACATCTTTTACACGCGTTACATCTAGATCGTCTTTGACTGAAAGATTATTAACTTTGAATATGGTCTCCCCTTTTTTTATTTCTTTTTTATCAACTCTAAGTAAGACGCTTCTTCCTACCATCATTTCAGCTAGTTGTTCTTTACTTGTATCTTCAGTTTTTGTATGTCCAACCATTTCGCCTTGACGCATCACTGATACTTCGCTTGTTAAATCCATTATTTCGATTAATTTATGCGTAATTAATACTATGGTTTTGCCTTCATCTTTTAATGAACGAAGAATTTTAAATAACTCATCAACTTCTTGAGGTGTAAGAACTCCTGTTGGCTCATCAAGAATTAAAATTTCTGCTCCTCTGTATAAAGATTTTAATATTTCCACTCTTTGACGAAAACCTACAGATAAATCTGAAATAGTGGCATCAAGATCAATATTAAAATTATATGTTTGACATAATTTTTCTAAATCTTCTTTTGCCTTTTGTAATTTTTCTCCAAATACTGTTTCACCTTCAAAACCAAGAATTATATTTTCAAGTACAGTAAAATTTTCTACCAACATAAAATGTTGGTGAACCATTCCAATGCCGTTTATTATTGAATCTCTTGGTGATCTTAAATTAATTTCTTTTCCATTAATCTTAATTGAACCCGAATTAGCTTGGTAAAGACCAAAGACTATACTCATCAAAGTAGATTTACCTGCTCCGTTTTCTCCAATTATGCCGTGAATTGTTCCTTTATTTATTTTGAGATTAATATTTTTGTTGGCCTGAACATGACCAAATGATTTATTTATATCCGTTAATTCTAAGATAGGTGAGACCATAAATTATTTATTAATCTTTGGTCTCACCAAATATTTATTTTAGTATCTACTCTTGTGACCAGTCAGCAACAACTAGAGCACCGCTCGCAATGTCTGCAGCAGCAGCATCTGCGGCAGCAGCCATTTCAGATGTTACCATTCCATCTTCAGTTGCATAACCAACCATTCCTTCTGAAAGACCAAGAATGTTTATGCCAGATTCAAATCTGCCTGACTCAACATTTTTAGCTTGTTCAAAAATTGTTAGATCTAATCTCTTCAACATAGATGTTAACATGTTACCTGGGTGCATCCAGTTTTGATTAGAGTCAACTCCGATACCCATAATGCCCGCATCAGCCGCAGCTTGAAGAACACCAATACCTGTTCCACCAGCAGCTTGGTATACAACATCAGCACCACCATCAATTTGAGCTTTTGTTAATTCTGCACCTTTTGTTGGGTTATTCCATGCCTCGTTTGTAGTTCCAGTCATATTAGCTAAAACAGTTATATCTGGATTTACATATTGTGCACCTTGCTCATAACCACCTTGGAATTTTCTAATCAGAGGAATATCCATTCCACCAACGAAACCTATTGTTCCACTTTTTGAAGCCATAGCAGCCATCATTCCAACTAAGAAAGAACCTTCATGTTCTTTATAACAAGCTTGATAAATATTGTTGTTTGGATCGTCTAACCAACAAACATCAACTGCAACAAATTTTATATCTGGGTAATCAGCNGAAACTGCTGCAACTGCATCAGCTTGAGCAAATCCCATTCCTACGATCATTGTTGCTCCTCTATCAGCAATCTTACGCATACCCTGCTCGATCTGATTGTCGTTTGCAGATTCAAACTCAATCATACCCCAGCCAAGTTCATTAACAACTCTCTCAGCTGTATTGAATGCTAACTCGTTAAATGATTTGTCAAATTTTCCACCAGAGTCATAAACAACTCCTATTGTGTTTGCAAACGCACTTGAAGAGAAGACAAGAGCGAAAGAAACTGTAAAAATACTTAAAATTTTCTTCATACCAAAAATCCCCCTTAAATATGAATTATAGATATCTCATTGATAACATTTTCTTGATAAAAAAATGCATTAAAAAATGAGATTATGGATAAATAATAGGATTTTTTATGGATAACTTCAAGTACCCATGTACCTATCGCCTGCGTCACCTAAGCCCGGTACAATGAACTTATTTTTATTCAACTTCGCATCGATATTACATGTAAATATATGAATGCCTTTTTGCTTTTTTTGNATATTTTTNATACCNTCAGGAGCAGCTAGCAAAGACACCAAAAATATATCTTTAATATTAACGCCTTTGTTTTTNATNANNTTGATNGCNGCAATTGANGAATTACCTGTTGCCAACATTGGATCTAGAATTAACACTTTTTTATTTTTAACTCTTGGAAGCTTAAAGAGGTATTCTACAGGTTCATAAGTTTGTTCGTCGCGGTATAAACCTATGTGACCTTTTTCAGCTTCTGGTAAAAATTTTGCAAACCCCTCAAGTAACCCTAAACCGGCACGTAAAATTGGGACCAAAATTATGGGTTGACCCAAGNCTGTACCACTCATTTTTTTTAGAGGTGTTTCAATTGTTTGTTTTTTAAANGGAACGTATTGAAGAACATCAGAAGCAATGAGGTAGCTTATTTCATTCATAGTTTGTCTAAAAACAGTATTTGATGTTTTTTTATTTCGTAAAATTGTTAATTTGTATTGAACGAATGGTGATTTAATTACTGTAATCATATGCGATTACATATATAGAAATCCCACTAAGAGCAATGCGGTTATCAATTTATTTTTTAACATTAGTGTTTTTATCTAGCTGTACGACTATTGAAGTTGGAAGAGAAGTCGTTAAAGTTGGGGCGGTAGTAAAAGATAAAGTTGAAGAAACTATTATAAAAAAAGAACCAGAAATTATTGAAGATAAAACTATTGTTGAAGAACAACAAATTATCACTGAAGAAAAAGAAGAGGAAAAAACTATAGTTAAGNAGCAGCAAAAAATCGCAGAAATAAATTTCATGGGAAAACAACTTGCTGAGATTAAACAAAAACTGGGACAGCCTAATTTAGCACGATCTGATGGCTCAGTGCATATGATGCGATATGATAGTAGTTCATGTAGGTTGTTTATCTTCTTTAATATAAACTCAAATATTAAGAGAGTAGAATATTTTGAATTTCGAGANNCTTTAGGAGAGCTTATAAATACAAAGAACTCGATAGAAGANTGNTANAAAGAATANNACTTTNCTAGCTNATNTCAACAAGCAANTCTTTNGTTTCCACATTATCACCAGATGCAACATTAATTGATTTGATNGTTCCACTTTTATCAGCNTTTATTGTAGTTTCCATTTTCATAGCNTCGATCACNAGTAACTTATCACCTTTAATCACNTTACTNCCTGATTGAACAAATATTTTAGCAACTTGGCCTGGCAAAGGAGATCCGACATGATCCAAATTATTATCATCTGCTTTAGCTCTTTGTGTTATATTTTTTGAAAATTCTTTATTTTCTATATCTATTGTTCTTGGTTGTCCGTTAATTTCAAAAAACACGGAGCACTTTCCATTACTATTAACTTCACTTTTCGCTAAATATCTTAAGATAAGGTTTTTTCCTTTATCAATTTCTATCGTGTATTCTTTATCTTGTTGAGGTCCATAGAAAAACAACTCAGTTGACAGAATTGATGTATCACTAAACTCCTTAAAGTGATCAACATAATCTTTGAAAACTTTAGGATACATTAGGTAAGACGCTAGATGTGTTTGATTAATTTTCATTCCTATTTCATCTTCTAAATTTTTGGCTTCTTTATCTAAATCAACTGATTCTAAAACTTCCCCAGGTCTTTTTGTTAGAGGTTTTGTATCACCAAGAACTTTCTTTTGAAGTTCTTTCGGAAAGCCTCCATGTGGTATACCAATATCCCCTTTAAAAAATTCTATGACTGAAGCAGGAAAGGAAATTTCTTTTTTTGGATCTAGTACATCTTCTTTGGATAAATCATTAGCAATCATATAAAGCGCCATATCGCCTACAATTTTTGAAGAAGGGGTTACCTTCACAATATCACCAAAAAGTTGGTTTACCTCTGCATATTTATTAGCAACCATTCCCCACTTATCAGTTGTAATTCCCAATGATCTCGCTTGTTCTTTTAAATTNGTAAACTGACCACCAGGCATTTGGTGAAGATACACATCAGANCTNCCGCCTTTGAAATCNGTTTCAAANGCATGATAATTTTGACGNACNTGNTCCCAATATAAAGATAGTGTTCTTATNGNNTCTTCATCAAGTTTTGGGTCTTGATGATTTTGTTTCATTATAGATACGATTGAACCAAGCGCAGGTTGTGATGTTAATCCACTCATCGAGTCAATTGCAAGATCAACGATATCNACCTTTTCTTCNATAGCAGCNAGAACTGAAGCTGATGAAGTNCCAGATGTATCGTGAGTATGNAAATGAATTGGAAGATCAGTTGTTTGTTTGATTTCATTAACTAATTTTTTTATAGCATTAGGTTTTGCTAATCCCGCCATATCTTTAATGGCAATAATATGTGCTCCTGCTTTTTCTAAATCTTTAACAAGATCAATATAATATTTTAATGTATATTTTTTCTCATTTGGATCAGTTACATCATTTGTATAACAGATAGTTCCTTCACAAATTTTATTTTGATTGCGTACTTCATCAATTGCAACACGCATATTATCAATTAGATTTAATGANTCAAAAACTCGGAATACATCAATTCCAGCTTCTGCTGATTGTTGAATGAANTGTTTAACAACGTTATCTGGATAATTTTTATATCCAACAGCATTAGATCCTCTAAAGAGCATTTGTTTAAGAAGGTTAGGCGCCCTTTTGTTTAATCTTGCTAATCTATCCCAAGGATCCTCTTTTAAAAAACGCATCGATGTATCGAAGGTTGCACCGCCCCAACATTCTAATGAGAACAAGTTGCTTAGATTTTCACTATAATATTCAGCAATGTTAATAAGATCATCTGTTCTCATTCTTGTAGCAAGAAGCGATTGGTGTGCATCACGCATCGTTGTGTCAGTAATTAGGGTGTAGGGTGTTTCTTTTATTTTTTTTGCAAATTTTTCTGGACCTAAAGTTTGTAAATCCTTTACATAATTATTTTTTTCACTTTTAGTGTTTGAAATAGGAATTTGAACTTCTACAGTCGAATTATTACTGACTCTTCCAGATACATCATTGTGTCCATTTACNATTATATTTCCAAGATAAGATACAATTTTTGATGCTCGATCTTTTTGCGGATTATAAGCATAGAGCTCTTTTTTAGTATCCACAAAATTGGTATTGTAATTTCCTTCAAGGAAATCTTTATTGTTTATAAGAGACTCAAGAAATACTAAATTTGTTTTAACACCTCTAATTCTAAATTCTCGTAAAGCCCTATCCATTCTTTTAATACAGTCGTCTTGATGCTTTGCCCAAGTTGTTACTTTTACAAGTAAAGAATCATAATACGGTGTGATGATCGAACCTGAAGAAGCATTTGCTGCATCTAGCCTCACTCCAAAACCAGCNGCTGANCGGTAAGTCATTATCTTNCCATAATCNGGCATAAAATTATTAAGCGGATCTTCGGTAGTAACTCTACATTGAATAGCAAATCCATTTAGATGAATGTCTTCTTGTTTAGGAAGNGCNGGGTGATNACCAATTTTTTCACCTTCTGCAATTTTAATTTGNGCTTTTACAATATCAATACCAGTTACTTCTTCNGTTACTGTNTGTTCAACTTGAATTCTTGGGTTAACTTCAATGAAATAAAATTCNCCAGANTTTTTATCAAACAAAAATTCAACAGTTCCTGCACCAAAGTATTTAACTTGTTTTGCAATTTTAATAGCAGCGTTACAAATTTCTTCTCGAGTTTTATTTTCAAGAAANTGTGCAGGTGCTCTTTCAATAATCTTTTGATGCCTTCTTTGAAGAGAACAATCTCTTTCAAAAAGATGTATGATATTTCCGTGTTTGTCACCTAAAATTTGAACTTCAATGTGCGCAGCATCTTCTAAAAATTTTTCTATAAATACTTCATCTTTTCCAAAAGCTTTAAGTGACTCACTTTGAGCAGTTGTAATTTGATCTATTAATTCATTGCTTGATCTAACAACACGCATTCCTCGACCGCCACCACCCCAACTAGCTTTAACAATTACTGGNTAACCAATTTTCTCAACTTCTTTTTCAACACTTTTTAAATTTTCTTTTGTTACAAGAACAGACGGAACGGTGCCTACCTTTGCTTCTTCCGCAACTTTTTTAGCTTCAGTTTTATTTCCAAATCTTTTTAGTATNTCTTTNCTAGGTCCAATAAATGTTATGTCATTTTTTTCACACTGCTCAGCCAGTTCAGGACTCTCAGATAAAAATCCATAACCTGGATGGATAGCATCAACCTTTGCATCTTTAGCAATTTTAATAATCGAGTCTATGTCCAAATATGCTTGAATTGGACCTTTGCCTTCACCAACTAAATAACTTTCATCCGTTTTAAATCGGTGAATAGCAAAACGATCTTCTTTAGAATAAATAGCAGCTGTTTTAATACCAGACTCTTCAGCAGCTCTAAAAATTCGAATAGCAATTTCACTTCTGTTTGCTGCTAAAATTTTACNAATCTTTTTCATCAAGCCACCATTAAATAAGGATTATTACTTAATATTTTTTCGGGGATGCATCTATATGTTCCTTACTAAATTAGCAAGAGATCAAAGGAATTTAGCCATTTTTTAGGATTTGGAAGCAATTATAAATTGATAATAAAATGCAAATTATCGATTTAATATCTGTGCACATATGTCCCTTTATCAGAAAGGTTATTTTATATTAATGTCAAATTATGAATTCATTAAATGAAAATATAAGACCTTATCAAAGCTGTTCTAAATCAGTCTTTTTAGTTTTAGGAATTATTTTTATAAGTTGGATTTCATTATTCTCTATTTTTCTTATTGTACAAGGTGCATGGCCTGTATCTATATTTCTTGGACTTGAATATCTGATAATTTTTTATTTAATCCGTTTATATTTCAAAGAAAAAAATATTAAGGATGAAATTAANATTNATCAAAAAGAAATATCTATAAGAAAATATAAAGGTGATAAACTTNTACATTCATCTAAATTCAGCACTTATTGGTCCAAAGTTTTTTTTACAAAATTTAAAAACACTTCCAAGTTATCAATAAGAGAATCAGATAAAGAAACTGAAGTTGCAACTTTCTTGCATGCTGATTTAAAGGAAAGTTTGTACTTAAGAATTAAAAGACAATTAAGCTATTATTAAAATAACAAATCATTCATATTGAAAAGACCTGTTTTCTTTTTAGAAATAAAGATAGCTGCTTCGATGGCCCCATCTACAAAAATTGATCGATTATTAGCTTTATGAACTAGATCAACTCTATCATTGGTACCAATAAAACTTACTGTATGTTCACCTGCAATTTCACCNCCTCTTGTAACAGAAAAGCCAATGTCACCTTTTTTTCTAGATGATAGTTTTTTTGTACGATCTAAAACTTTTGATTTATTTAATTTAGTTTTTCTTCCCTCAGCTGCATATTCACCCAGAGATAATGCAGTTCCGGAAGGAGCATCTTTTTTATGTTTATGATGAGTCTCAGCAATTTCAATATCATAATCAGTATCTTTTAAAGCTGATGCTGTTTGTTTTACTAAGTTAAATAGTAAGTTAACGCCCAAACTCATGTTAGAAGACATGAGTATAGGTATTTTTTTAGAATAACTTTTTACTTTCTTTTTTTGTGCATCCGTCATTCCGGTTGTGCCAATAACAACTGCTGTTTTATTTGCAGAGGCGATCTTAAGATTATCTAAAGTAGACTCAGGTGTTGTAAAATCAATGATGACATTTGAATCTTTGATTAACTGAGCTGCATTAGCTGTAACTAATTTTGCAGAGTGTATACTTGAAACTTTGTTTAAAGGTTTGTTTATATCTTTATGTTTTTTGTGTTCAAAACCACCGACAAATTCTAAATTTTTATTTTGTAAAATTTGTTTCGATATTTCCTGACCCATTCGGCCAAGACAACCTGCAACTGCTATTTTAATTTTTGCCATAAAAACTTCTTATACTTTGGTGATTGTAAGTTGAAAAGAAATTAAGTTAAATCTTCCCAGACTTCTTTTAATTTTGAGAAAAAACCTTGTGATTTTGGACTGTGTTTTTTTGAGGTTCCTCCTTCATTTTCGAACTCTCTCAAAATATCTTTTTGTTTGCTATTTAGATTGACTGGTATTTCAACNTTTGCTTGCACATACATATCNCCNCNTCTNCTTTGTCGAAGTATNCTCATTCCTTTGCCGCGAAGTCTAAATTGTGTCTCAGATTGAGTTCCNGCTGGAATATTAAGTCTAGCTTTTTTTCCTTCAATGGTTGGAACCTCTATTTCACCACCTAGAATAGCCGTTGTTATGGAGATTGGTATTTCGCAAAAAAGATTTTCTTCTTCTCTTTCAAAAAGTTTATCCTTTTGAACTTCAACAAAAATATATAGATCCCCATTTCCAGCACCTCTTTCACCAGGTTCACCTTCACCGGCTATTCGAATTCTTGTACCTGTATCAACACCAGCGGGAATAGTAACTGAAATTGTTTTCTGTTTTTTAATATTTCCNGTTCCNGAACATTTAAGACATGGATTTTTTATACTTGAACCTTCTCCACCACATGTAGGGCATGGTCTTTCAATTGAAAAGAATCCTTGTTGAGATCGAACTTTTCCTGCACCACCACAAGTAGAACAAGTACTTGGTCCAGATTTATCTGCACTTCCAGTTGCTGCNCAAGCATCACAGCCAACGTATGTAGGTATTCTTATTTGTGGTTTCTTTCCAGTGAAAGCTTCGAATAGTGAAACGGACATATTATAACGAAGATCACTTCCTCTTTGAGGTCCTCGTCTTCTTGATGATTGTCCTCCAAAACCCCCACCAAAGAACTCTTCAAAGATATCAGAAAANCCACCTGCAAAATCTCCAAAGCCTTGAGCTCCACCCATTCCACCTTGTTTGAAAGCGTCATGTCCATATTGATCATAAGCTGATCTTTTTTCTGAATCTTTTAGAACTTCNTAAGCAGCAGCTGCTTCTTTGAATTTTCTTTCAGCNGTTTTNTCATCCTTGTTACGATCAGGATGATATTTCATGGCNTGTTTTCTATAAGCTTTTTTTATTTCATCTTCACTGGCATTTCGTTGAACACCTAGTATCTCATAGAAATCTTTATCAGCCACATCTCCTCCTTATAAAAATTATGGAGCGTTAATCTTTTTTATCTTCGTCTACTTCTTCAAATTCTGCATCTACAACCTTTTCATCTTTTGTATTATCAGCTGATGGTTCAGCACCAGATGGATCAGGTTGNGGTCCAGCACCTTGAGGGTTTTGTTTATAAATTGCTTCACCCATTTTAAGAGATGACTGAACAAGTGCTTCAGTTTTAGATTTTATAGCTTCTAAATCCTCNCCGTCTTTNACTTTCTTAAGCTCTTCAATATCCTCTGTGATTTTATTTCTATCNGCTTCAGGAATTTTATCTCCGTGCTCTTTTAAATTCTTTTCAGTTTCATTAATTAAACTATCAGCATGGTTTCTAGTATCAACAGCTTCTCTTTTCTTTTTGTCAGCTTCAGCATTTTCTTCTGCCTCTTTGACCATTTTTTCAATCTCTTCATCTGATAATCCGCCAGAAGCCTGGATCTTGATTTGTTGTTCTTTACCAGTTGATTTGTCTTTAGCCGAAACGTTTACAATACCATTTGCATCGATATCAAAAGTTACTTCAATTTGAGGCATTCCTCTTGCGGCAGGTGGAATACCTACTAAATCAAACTGACCTAGTAATTTGTTATCAGCAGCCATTTCTCTTTCACCTTGAAATACTCTAATTGTTACTGCACTCTGATTATCTTCAGCTGTAGAAAATACCTGGCTCTTCTTTGTTGGGATAGTTGTGTTTTTATCAATTAGTTTTGTGAATACACCGCCAAGTGTTTCAATACCAAGTGATAAAGGTGTAACATCAAGCAATAAAACATCTTTGACATCACCTTGTAATACGCCTGCTTGAATAGCAGCACCAGATGCAACAACTTCATCTGGNTTAACACCTTTGTTAGGNTCTTTACCAAAGAAGTTTTTTACTATCTCNGTTACTTTAGGCATTCTTGTCATACCACCAACTAAAATAACATCATCAATTTCAGCAGCTTGTAAACCGGCATCTTTGAGTGCCATTTCGCAAGGTTTTAAACTTTGGTTTAAAAGTTCACCTACGATAGCTTCAAGTTTTGCTCTCGATAATTTAATCGTTAAATGTTTAGGNCCAGATTGATCAGCTGTTATGAATGGCAAGTTAACTTCTGTTTCAGTTGAACTTGATAATTCAATTTTTGCTTTCTCAGCTGCCTCTTTCAAACGTTGAAGAGCAAGTTTATCTGAGCGTAAATCAATACCATTGTCTTTTTTGAATTCGTCAGCAAGGTAATCAATAATTTTAAGATCAAAATCTTCACCACCAAGATGAGTATCACCGTTTGTTGACTTAACCTCAAAAACACCATCACCAATTTCTAAGATAGAAATATCAAATGTACCTCCACCAAGATCGTAAACAGCAACTGTACCTGTTTTCTTTTTATCTAAACCATATGCTAACGCTGCAGCAGTAGGCTCGTTAATAATTCTTAAGACTTCTAGTCCAGCTATTTTTCCAGCATCTTTTGTTGCTTGTCTTTGAGCATCATTAAAATATGCAGGAACTGTTATAACTGCTTGTGTAACAGTATCTCCTAAATAAGACTCTGCTGTCTCTTTCATTTTTTGTAAAATAAATGCACTAATTTGACTTGGACTATATTTATCTCCACGTGCTTCTACCCAAGCATCACCGTTATCACCTTTTACTATTTTATAAGGTACTAGTCCGCTGTCAGACTTAACAGCTTCATCCTCAAATGTTCTTCCGATTAATCTTTTTATGGCAAATAAAGTATTTTCAGAATTAGTTACTGCTTGTCTTTTAGCTGATTGTCCAACAAGTTTTTCTTTTGTGTCACTGAATGCTACCATTGANGGNGTTGTTCTTCCACCTTCAGAGTTTTCAATTACTTTTGCTTCCTTACCGTCCATTACTGCAACGCAGGAGTTTGTAGTACCTAAATCAATACCAATTACTTTTGCCATATTATT
>FUFK010039027.1_pt1 | contig 56317 bp, 61 predicted proteins | sample 1021851 | NCBI WGS metagenome assembly FUFK01 (sample SAMEA51879418, study PRJEB19060) | metagenome
TGGTGCCCAGAGGTAGAATCGAACTACCGACACAAGGATTTTCAGTCCTTTGCTCTACCAACTGAGCTATCTGGGCAAACCAAATTAATTTAAAAAAATTAACAAGCTCAATATAATACAACTTCCTGATAAAATGTGAATGTAGAAGAATGAAAGATAATTTAAAAATAATTCAAGAACTGCATAAGACAGATTTTAAATTTGTAATTGTTTCTAGTGGAGGCGGGAGCAATGCAGTTGGAACTTTGCTTAAAGTTCCTGGTGCTAGCAATTCTGTTCTTGAAGCATATATTCCNTACGCTANAGAATCATTGGATTTTTATCTTCTNAGAAAACCAGATTTTTACTGCTCTAAAGATACAACTTTGCGTATGGCAGCAAGAGCTTATAGTGCCGCTAAAAAAATAGATCCTAATTCTGATGTTAGTAAACTTTTTGGGGTGGCAATTACAGCAACATTATCAACAACTTATGAGAAAAGAGGAGAGCACAGATTCCATATTGCCTTACAGACTGAAACATATTCAAAAAGTATTTCGTGTGTTTTGAAAAAAGGCGAAAGAACAAGAGAGGAAGAGGAAGCACTTGTAACTGAATTTGTCATAGCACTACTCGCCGAATCTTCTGCACTTGAATACCCATATCCAAAAATTTCAGAGGAGTTTAAAGCTGAAAAAGTTGAGGCCAAAAAGGAATGGATAGATCTTATGAGCGATGATTCTTTATTTGTTTCTTCAGATGACCAAATGCCAAATTTAATATTTCCTGGAACATTTAATCCTATCCATGAGGGCCATAGAAAAATGCAAGAATTAGCTGAGAAAAAAACTGGCGATAAAGCTTATTTTGAAATTTGTATTCAGAATGCAGACAAGCCGCCTCTTAGCTATCACCACATTAAAGACACCTTATCTCAATTTACANACAANGATTGCTGGGTTTTAACTAAAGCNGGTAAATTTCCNGACAAAGCCAAGATGTTTAAAGGGTCTACTTTTGTAATTGGAGCAGACACTTTAACTAGAATGTTAGATGAAAGATTTTATCCTAGCTATAAGGATATGCTTAGTGAATTTAGTATATTCAATGAGAATAATAATAAGTTCTTAGTTTTTGGCAGGAAACTAAATGATAAGTTCATTACTTTAGCTGATATTGATGTACCTGACTTCATAAAAGAGCGTTTTACAGGATTTGATGAGCAGATATTCAGAGACGACATATCTTCAACATCATTAAGGCTTGCCGAAAATTCTTAACTATTGAGGTATATAGCCTGAAGGCTTCTGATAGTCAGAATTATTAAGATACTTTTCCATTTGAATATTCAGCCATTTTCTATTCTCTTTATTAGACAAATCTAGTTGATTTTCGTTGATAAGCATTGTCTGTAAATCTAACCAATCAGACCATGCTTTTGCAGAGTAGTTATCTTTTATATATTGACCTTTCTCACCTGGAACTGGAGCAATATTTAAAGCATCTAGTTCTGTTTGATATTTTTTACAAAAAATTTTGGACATATACAGATAATTTATCAGATATTGGTTTTGGTGTGGGAAGTTTACTTAATTGCGCAATATCAAACCACTTTCCTTCAATCTTTAATTCATCTTTTGATTTATTTGCAAATGAAATATGTAAATTTCTATGAGAAAGTTTATGAATAAGCTCAGTCTTGAGTTGTTTAGTCTTTGCGATAGGCATGATCCATAAACCATCCCAAAAACCAAGTTGATTATTTTTAACTAAAAATATTTTTTGATTTTTTTCATATATTTCAAATTCAAGATATACATTTTTTTTATTAATTTTTTTNACANTTACAGTTGGNAGCTCTCCCTTNGAAAACGANATACATTNTTTGTTCAATGGGCACTCTNCACACAAGGCATTTTTTGGTGTACATANAGTTGCTCCTAAATCCATTATTCCTTGCTGAAAATCATCGACATTTTTTTTATCAAGTATCTGACTTGAAAGATCCCAGAGTTCTTTTTCATTACTATCAGTTTTGAAGAATAATCGTGTTAGAACTCTCTTTACATTAGCATCAAGTATTGGATATGGGAGTTTGTANGCTATTGAAAGAATAGCTCCAGCAGTAGATTTACCAATACCCGGAAGTGTAATTAAATTTTCAAAAGAATTTGGCAGCTTTCCATTAAACTTTTTGAGGATTATTTCTTTTGCTCTGTATAAATTACGAGCTCTTCTATAAAAACCTAAACCTTTCCAGAGAGAAAGCACGTCCTCTTCAGAAGCAGATTTAAAATCTTCAAATGTAGGATAATGGGAGATAAATTTTTCAAAATAATTTACAACAGTTTTAGCCTGTGTCTGCTGTAACATAATTTCAGAAATCCATACTCTGTAGGGAGTAATATTTTCTCGCCAGGGTAAATTATTACGACCCTTNGTTTTGTACCATTTTGTTATTTGTCTACCAGTTGAGCTTTCTTTGCAATTTTTTTTCATTGAATTCATAAAAAATCGGTTCCCCTGTAGCAATTTCTAACTTAACTATTTCTTCTTTAGAGATTTCTTCAATAAATTTTACTAAAGCTCTTAATGAATTACCGTGAGCAGAAATAATTACATTCTTATTTTTTTGTAAAGCAGGCATAATCTCATTTTCAAAGTAGGGGATAACTCTGTTATATGTATCTTCAAGACTTTCACCATTTGGTGGACCATCTGAATAAGATCTGCGCCAAATTTGAACCTGTTCTTCACCAAACTCTTGTCTAGCCATATCTTTATTTAATCCCGTAAGGTCACCATAATCACGTTCGTTTAGTGCCTCATTTTTAAANATATTGATATTGCTTTCTTCAATTACTTCNAGAATNATCGAAGCTGTATCTTGTGCTCTTTTTAANGCAGAAGTGAAAAGTAAATTAAATTTAATGTTCTGTTTTTTTATATGTTGGCCAGCCTTAAATGCCTCTTCTTTGCCTAACTCTGTTAACCCTGGATCTTTCCAACCAGTGAATAAATTTTTTTGATTCCAAGCACTTTGGCCATGCCTTACTAGAACAAGATAATTTGTTTCCATTTGAGTATATTTAAATATATATTGTATAAGCTTAAGATTGATTTGATATGGATTTATTCGATTTCTTAATTTCTAGATGGTATTTTTCAGTTCCACTCATCGTAACTTTAATAAGCTGGTGGGTTTATGAAAGCAATAAAGGGGGGAAGAAAATTTCTCCAGCAGAAGCTGTTTTACTAATAAACAGTGGTGAAGCAAAATTTTTGGACATTAGAAAGAAGGAAGATTTTGAAACTGGCCATATCAGTGGATCTTTAAATATATTAAAAGATGCNTTCAAACAGCANGANCATTTATTAAAAAAAGAAAAAGCNCTNATTGTAGTCTCTGAAAATGGNATTGATTCNGGCGGTGCNGGAGTTGAGTTGAAAAAGTTAGGTATAGAAAAAGTTTATCTTCTCAAACATGGTCTTCTTTCTTGGCAAGAAGAAAGCCTTCCACTGGTTAAGTAGAAGGCTAAAAAGTTTACTTAGTTAAAGTTCCTACTATATGAGCAAGAATTTTATATGGATCGGCATTTGAAGCGGGTCTTCTGTCTTCCAAGTAACCATTCCAATCATGTTCAACTGTGTAAACAGGTATACGTATACTAGCCCCTCTGTCACTAACACCATATGAAAACTCTGTAATCTTTTGAGTTTCATGCAGTCCTGTTAGCCTTTGATCATTATCAGAACCATAAGCTGCAATACCATCCTGATGCACTTTTCCAAGCTTTTCACATATTGATGAAAAAAGTTCTTCCGAACCCTTTGATCTCATCTCTTCATTAGAAAAGTTTGTATGCATGCCTGAACCATTCCAATCACCTTTTTTTGGTTTAGGATGAATATTCACTCCTACACCATATTCTTCAGCGATTTTATAAAGAAGGTATCTCGATACCCAAAGATCATCTGCCGCTTTGATACCTTTCCCGAAGCATTGGTACTCCCATTGACCAAGAGCAACTTCCGCATTTGTTCCGGTCAAGGTGATACCAGCATCTAGACATGCTTCAAGATGTGCTTCAGATACTTCTCTACCTGAGACATTATCTGCACCTACTCCACAATAGTAATCACCTTGCGGTCTAGGCTCACCTTCTTCCCAACCTAGAGGTGATCCATCCTTATTGGTAAAAAAGTATTCTTGCTCAAAGCCAAACCACCAATCATCAGTTACAACTGCTTCAGCCGCTGCCCTTGTGTTTGAGGGATGAACGGTATGATCTGCAGCATGCACCTGACACATAACTAGGTAGTCAGAAAAAGTTGGATTATCGTACGTTTGAACTGGAAGAAGTAAACAGTCTGAACTGCTTCCCTCTGCTTGTTCTGTTGAAGATCCATCAAAGGACCATTCAGGAGCAGAATCTTCGGTTGTTGCCTTAATTTTACTCCTCATAGAAGGCTCAGGTTTAAAACCATCAAGCCAAATGTATTCATAAGTTTTAATATCACTCATAAAGTCTCCTTAAAATAAAATTTTTTGCATTTTTATCTGCAGGAGTAATGAAGTTAAACTCGATCGGGTTTAACGCCGCGTTCCTTCAGCTTTCGCTTACTTCCGTCTTCTTTCGAAGATGAACGATTTTAACCTTTTACCCTATAGGGCTCCTCAAATATAAGGAGTATGGTGCAAAGTCTAAATGCAATTTAAATTTAAAACTTTTTGTCTTTATAAGCAAGGAAATTTCAGTATTAGGAGTTTTTATGAGAAATGATCAAGAATATTTGGAATTTTTGATTCTAAATTTTCAAAACTATGATTNCCACCTNCATCAATTTCTATTTTTGAACCTTTAAAGTATTTTTCTGCAAACTCATAATTAAGGGTCTCATCTCCGGTTTGAAGTAAAACCAAATAATTTTCATGAGTTATTTTTTCAATAAATATTTCCTTGAGACTATTAACCCATTCGTCATCAACGATGTACTCTACACCAGTATTACCATTAATATTTTTACCCATATTATTCTTAAAAATTTTGTATGCCCAAACTGCAGGATTAATCATTGCAGCTTTCAAATTGTANTTTTCTGCAAGGTAAACAGAAAAATAACCCCCGAGTGAGCTTCCAATAAGACAAACCTCTCTGTTTTTTCTCTCCATTTCTATAATTTCTGTAAGTTGGCTTATTGCTTCTCTAGGATGGTGATGAAGAGTGAGAGAACATACCTCAAAATCTATATTCGATTTAAGCTCATCGGCAATAAGAACTGCCTTACGTGCTTTCTTATGCGAATTCCAGCCATGAANGTAAATAATTAGTTTTTTATTCTTCATAAAAATCTCCTGTTAAGATGGTATCAAGAACTTCCGTTAAAAATCTATTTTGTTGAGACTTTTCGTCTTCAGATTTAGGAATATTTTCACTTTGGAATGGAAATTTATTCGGATGAAAACCATTAAGAGATTTTACCTCAGCAAGTTCAACATCATGATAAATATTTATTTCAATATTGAAGACATTTAGAAAAGACGAATCAAGGTTTGAAAACTCAAGAATTGAATCTGTAGTATGTTTTGATAATTTTTTTAATAAAAATTTAGCTTTGAATCTACTTTTTTTTTCTTTTCTATTTAGCTCTATCTTAGTTTTAGAAAAATTTTTTAGAATTTTTTTTAGCCGAAGATAATTTGCCGAACAAATTACAATATGATGATTTGTTTTCTCATATTCGTGCATTTTTAAAAGGTAAATATTTTTTTGATTGCTCAAAATACTTGAGAATATTTCTAGATTCTTCATCACAGAAATTTCTTATTGCTTTACGAAATTCTGAATTTTTTATCCAATGGAATGAAGTATTTATTATTGGCTCAAAACCTCTTTTGAGCTTATGATGNCCCTGTATNCCAGGATCAAANTTTTGGTTTTTTTGNTTAATAGCAAGTTCAATTCCCTGGTAGTAGCACATCTCAAAATGCAGATAATTAATTTCCTCTTTAGAACCCCAGTACCTACCATAAAGAGTGTCCTTATTATTAAAGAATAGAGCTGCTGCTATTCTGTAACCTCCTTTGTGAGCAAAAATAATCTGAGGCTTTAGANTGGATAATTTTAAGAAAAAGTTTTCATTTAAATATGGTTTTTGACCTCTCTTTACATATGTAAGAGCATAGAAAAGATAAAAATCATCCCAATCTTCCTTTTTAATATTTTTTACAATCTCAAACTCTATCCCTAGAGAATTAATATATTTTCTTTCTTTCTTAATATTCTTTCTGTGTCTAGAGGAGAGAGCCTCTAAAAAATCATCAAAATGACTATAAGATTGGTTTTTCCATACAAAATTGCAATCATTTCTTTCAATAAATTCTTGAGAGCTAAAGATATCTCTTTGTTCTTTCGCAACAAATAAAGCATGTAATGATGAGAAATCATTTTGCCTTGTATAATCAACAAGACTATTAAGAGCAGACATCCCATCTTTATTTGATTTAGAAAAAATTCTATTACCATCTACTGGTGTAAAAGGCACACTCATTACAAGTTTCGGATAATACCTTTGACCATACCTAAAATAAGCATTTGCCCAGGCATAATCGAATACAAATTCTCCATGACTATTTTCTTTCTCATAGAATGGAATAACTGCATCTGTTTCATGAACTAAATAATTTGGTGTCCAACCAGAATCTGCATCTAAGCAGTCTGACTCCTCTAGGGCACTTAAGAATTCAAATGAAAAAAATATGTCTTCCTTTTTTTGGTTTTGACTTATTGTCGTTTTGAGTTGTTTACAATTTTTTTTAATAGAGTAAGTCATGATGATTTTCTAAAAATATTAAAGTAGCAATAACAAGTCCTATATGGCTGTTAGATTGAAAGGCTTCAAAATGTTGACCAGATTTTGACAATTTAATTTGAAAATTAATTTGGTAAATAATGAAAAAAATACCTATCGATAAAATGCTCAAAGAGTTTTTAAAAGAAATGAAAAACATTATCGCCAAAAAGATTCCAAAGAAAACTTGTATAGCAATGTATCTACTTTGTCCGAAAAATATTGGAAGTGAGTTTATGGAAATTTTTTTATCATCCTCTATATCGTTCATTGCATAGAGACTNTCATATGCAGTAATCCAACATACACATGCTAAATACATCAACAGAANATCAAAAGAAATATTTTGCTCGACTATGGCATATGAAATAGGCAAAGATAAACCGAAAGTNAANCCCAAAAATAACTGNGGTATTGGCAGAAATCTTTTTGTAAGTGGATAGACAATTATTAATGGTGCNGCCACAAGTAGAACAAATAAGATCACAAATAAGTTTGTTAAATACAGAATAAATAGACACATCATTCCTAAAAAAATAATACAAATTAAGGCTTCAACTTTAGATAATGTTTTATTTGCAAGTGGTCTNTNCTTTGTTCTTTTGACCTGNCTATCAAAACCAATGTCAAAATAATCATTTATTGCACAACCTAGAGATCTTGTTAGAAATGCTCCTACCAAAACTATNGCAAAGTGCTTAATTTCAAAATTTTCACTCATAAAGAGCCCCCACATTCCAGGCCACAACAATAACCAAAAACCAATTGGATTATAGAATCTTATGAGATTCAAATATGCATTTAATTTATTCATGAAATAAAAAAACTTCTACTACAAAAAAACTTTCTCCATCTAAATCATAAATACATTTTCTACCTAAGTATTTATTATTTCCTAAAGAATATTTTGCAACATAAGTTTCTTTTTTTGATATCAAAGGGTTATTAAAAAGATATTTTCCTAAGGGTTCATTAGCTAGCCGCTTAAATTTAGGAAATTTTTTATAAACTTTTGAACTAAAAAAAGATTCGGCATAAACAATATTTTTTTGTGCTTTGAGAAAAACTTTTCTTAAGTTCCCCTTTACCCGTTCAAAGCCTAATTCTTTATCTGAATATTCAGTTTCTTCCTCATTAAGAACTTCTAAATTAATTGTTCCATACTTATTTTCTAGTCGATTAATTAGTGATTTATCTTCACTAATCCATCCATTCATTTGTTTGAAATCAACATTCTCTTTTTCATCGAAAAGCTCCCAGTTTGTTTCAATTAAAGGTGTCATAAATATGTGAGGATTGATTATAATACCATCCTTAGAAAAGAGATATTTATGGAATTTAAAAAATGGGAATGCATTGTCTGCGGTTGGGTGTATGATGAAGAAAAAGGGCATCCAGAGGATGGACTGGAACCTGGCACTAGATGGGAAGATGTACCGGAAGACTGGGTTTGCCCGGAATGTGGAGTAGGTAAAGAAGATTTTGATATGGTAGAAATATGAAAACATTAGATGCACCAAAAAATTTAACAAGAAATGTCTTATTGGGAATGACACTTGGGGTAATAATTGCTTCCATATTTTTCTATTTCCAAGCACAAATACCAGTTGATGTATTTCTAGCTGTTGAAAAATATATTTTTAATCTTGGAGGACAGGTATTTAAGAATCTTCTTTTATTGATTGTAGTTCCTTTAGTATTTTTCTCATTGGTCTCAGGTATATCCTCTCTTTCAAATATGGTTAAGCTTGGCTCTATAGCAACAAAAACAATTGGTTTATATCTACTGACTACAGGATTAGCTGTTTCTTTAGCTTTATTTTTTGGTTGGGTATTTAATTTATCTGGTTACGAGGGTGAAGTTGAATCTTATGAACCTGTGCAGGGAAGTGCAGATCTTTATCAAACTGTACTAAGAATATTTCCAAGTAATATTTTTGGAGCTTTTGTAGAGAATAATATGTTAGGTATTGTTTTCATAAGTATTTTATTTGGTATTGCATTAAATCTCACAGATGATTTGACTTCAGGGCTTTCAAAAGCTTTTGAAAAAATGAATATTGTCTTTTTAAAAATTGTTTTACTGATCATGAATTTTGCACCTTTTGGAGTATTTTGCTTAATCGGAAGTTATGTAATGGCAAAAGGACTAAATGTTTTTGGAGACCTTGCTCAATATGTTTTAATTTTAATGTTTGTCTTATTTTTTCATTTATTTTTTACCTATTCATTAATACTTAAAATTTTTGCAAATTTAAATCCAATTATTTTCTTTAGAAAAATGAGAAANGTAGCTTTATTCGCTTTTTCAACATCATCAAGTGCTGCAACAATTCCAGTAACTTTGAAAACCGTATCAGATGATCTAGGTGTAAAAAAAGATGTTGCCTCCTTTGTTGTCCCTGTTGGCGCTACCATAAATATGGATGGAACAGCAATAATGCAGGGGCTAGCTACAATGTTTATTGCGAGCACAGTCGGAGTAGACCTCTCTCTTGTTCAGTATGGTCAAATAGTTTTACTTGCAATGGTAACTTCAATTGGAACTGCGGCAGTACCATCGGCAGGGACAGTGACTCTCGCTCTTATCTTAGGATCAGTAGGATTGCCTTTAGATGCAATTGGTTTAATTTTAGCTGTAGACAGAATTTTAGATATGATCCGAACCTCAGTAAATGTTTGCGGAGATGCCGCAGTCTCATGTATAGTAGCTAAATCTGAAAGTGAATTAGAAGAAAAAACATTTAACAAGTTGGGATAATGATGGAGACTTTAATAATTGGACCAATGGACCCTTGGGGACCATTTGCAACAGGCTTTATAGGGCTAATATTCGCATTTATTTTATATGGATTAATAATGAAATTTCCGGCTGGTAAACAATCAGTCGTAAAAATTGGAGATCAAATACATCTAGGAGCTAAAGTATTCATGATAACTGAATACAAAATCCTTGCTCCAGTAGTTCTAGCCTTAGTTTTAGCTTGCGGACTTTCACCACTAGGCTGGTACACAGCCTTGGCGATCGCAGTTGGTGCACTTTCATCTGCAATTGCAGGTTTCATAGGAATGTACTCAGCAACAAAAGCTAATGTAAGAACAGCTACAGCTGCAGAAAATCATGGTCAAGAACAAGCTTTATCAATATCTTTTTTTGGCGGCTCAATCATGGGACTGTGTGTTGCATCAATGGGTTTAGTTGGTTTAGGTGGATTGTTTTTCTACTTCTCCGGAGCAATGGATGATCTCGATAAAATTGCAAAAGCCCTAGAAGGTTTTGGTGTTGGTGCTTCAGCAGTAGCTTTATTTTCAAGAGTTGGTGGAGGAATTTACACAAAAAGTGCAGATGTTGGCGCTGACCTTGTAGGAAAAATTGAAGCTGGAATACCTGAAGATGATCCAAGAAATCCAGGTGTTATCGCAGATAATGTTGGCGATAATGTTGGCGATATTGCTGGAATGGGTTCAGACATTTTTGAATCTTATTGCGGTGCAATGATTGCATCAATCGCAATTGCAGCAACAATGTTAGATCCAAATTTGATGTTTTTACCTTTATGGCTTGCAGCCTCTGGGTTATTTTGTTCTTTGATTGGTATAGGTATTGTAAGAACACAAGTGTCTAGATCACCTGCAGTTGCACTAAGATGGGGAACGTTTTTGTCACCAGTAATTTTCCTTATATTTGCTGGTGTAAGTATTTACTACTCTCCTATAGAAATGAAATATTTCTATTCTGTGCTTACTGGAGCGGTTGGTGGAATTTTAATTGGACTCATTACTGAATACTACACAGGGGGGGATACAGAAAATTCTCCAGTTGGCAAAATAGCAAAATCTGGTGAAACTGGGCCAGCAACTGTAATGATTACTGGTTTAAGTGTAGGGATGCAATCAGTAGTTCTGCCTTTATTTGTAATNGCAGGTATAGTTGGATTATCTACATATTTCTCAGGTTTATACGGCGTAGGCATTGCAGCAGTTGGAATGTTGTCAACAGTAGGAATTACGATGGCAATAGATGCATATGGGCCTGTTGCAGATAATGCTGGCGGTATTGCAGAAATGAGCGGTATGAAAAGTGAAGTTAGAGAAATAACAGATTCNTTAGATGAACTTGGAAATACTACAGCAGCAATAGGGAAGGGGTTTGCAATTGGAGCAGCAGCTCTTGCAGCATTAGCGATTATTGCAGCTTACATGCTAGCTGCTGATGTAGAACAGCTTTCATTAGATGATCCAAAAGTTTTAATGGGCATGTTTATTGGAGGCTCAATTCCATTCTTGGTTTCATCAATTACTATGACAGCAGTTGGTGATGCAGCATTTGAAATGATTGAAGAAATTAGAAGACAATTTAGAGAAATTCCAGGCTTACTGGAGGGAAAAGCCGAACCAGATAATGCAAAGTGTGTAGATATAGCAACTAAAGCTGCTTTAAATAAAATGTTATTGCCTGGAGCAATTGCAATACTGTCACCAGTAATTGTAGGTTTTGTTTTAGGACCAATTCATCTTGGCGGCATGTTAGCTGGAGCATTACTTGGATGTGTTTTAATGGCTCTGATGATGGCTAATGCTGGGGGCGCTTGGGATAATGCTAAGAAATTTGTTGAGAAGGGGAACTTCGGTGGAAAGGGCACTGATACACATTCAGCAACCGTTGTAGGTGATACTGTCGGTGATCCTTTTAAAGACACTTCAGGACCTTCAATGAATATATTAATTAATGTTATGGCTATTGTTAGCCTAGTGATAGCTCCATTACTTTAATGACAAGTATTTTTATTCTTGGTGCAGTTGTATTTCTATTTGTTTTCACTTTTTTTAAAATAGCTGCATTTAAAAAAGTAAATCCTGAGCAGAGTTGGAAAAAATTGTTTGCAGTAACTCTTATAGATTATTTAATTTTAATTTTTGGAACACTTGGGACAGGAATTTTATTTAATACCATTTATTCAATTGCTCATAACTAAACATCAGATAACTCAAGATGGGCTGGGAACCACCTCTCAATAATTTTTCTTTGGGATTCAACTGGTAGTTTTATAATTTCTTTTGCATATTTATCTGCTTCATTCTGCAATTCTTTATTAGATAAAAGATCGTAAAAAGTAAAACTAGGTAGCCCAGTTTGTGAAAGCCCCAATATATCACCAGGGCCACGTAATTTTAAATCTGACTCTGCGATTGAAAATCCATCTGAAGTTTCAGTAATAATTCTTAATCTTTCCTTTGATATTTCCGAAAGAGTTTCACTATGCATTAATATACAGAAACTCTCTTTTGTTCCTCTTCCTACTCTTCCTCTTAATTGATGCAATTGTGAAAGACCAAATCTTTCTGCATTTTCAATTACCATTATATTTGCATCAGGCACATCTATTCCAACTTCTATTACAGTAGTAGCAAGAAGAATTTTAGTTTTACATTCTTTAAAGTTTTTTATAATTGCTTTCTTCTCATCATCCTTCATTTTTCCATGAATAATTTCATAATCATTTTTCGAAAATTCTTTTTTTAAAATTTTTTCTAGTTCCTCTATGCCTGTTAGCTCATTTTCACTCTCTTCAATTAAAGGGCAAACCCAGTAAACCTGTGAATCGTTAGCAATAGCATTTTGAATTCTTTTAATTAGTGCATCTCTTTTTGAATTTGTAAGGGTTGAAGTCGTAACCGGAATTCTATTAGGTGGAAGTGATTTGATTGTAGAGATATCTAAACCTGATAAAACACCCATTGCCATAGTTCTTGGTATTGGCGTTGCCGAAAGAAGGAGTTGATGGGGATAATCATTTGCTTTTTCTTTAAGTTTTAGCCTCTGATTTACACCAAATCTATGTTGCTCATCATATATAACAAGCGATAAATTTTGATAAATTAACTCATCCTGAAATACTGCATGTGTGCCTATTATTATTTTTACTATTCCATCACTTATTTTTTGATAAATCTCCCTTTTTTCTTTAACTGGAAGTTTTGAAGTAAGTAAAACTATATTTTCATTATTCCCATACCATTCACAGAAACTCTCATAATGTTGGTTTGCAAGAATAGTGGTAGGAGCAAGAATAACTACCTGTTTTTGGTCCTCTACTACATGCGCAGCAATAAGTGCTGCAACAATTGTTTTACCAGACCCTACATCTCCCTGAAGAAGTCTTAACATCGGTGATCCTGATGCCATATCTTCAGCAATTTCTTGATAGCTCTTTTTTTGATCTGGTGTTAATGAAAAAGGTAAATTTTCTTCAATATTTGTTGCTAGTGTGTTGTTTTTAAATTTTTCAGCAGGCCTATTCTGATTCTGCTCTTTAATTGACAGATAACTTATTTTATTTGCAATGATTTCTTCTAAACCAATTCTCAATCTTGCTTTTGATTCTCCTCCTATTAAATAGTCATTTATCGGATTTTTATGATCTGGTTGATGGATCCCTACAACTGCATCATTTAGGGATTGAAAATTTGGATGGTTAATATAATCATCTATCTCAATTTTCTTATCTCTTAAAAGTTCACATGTTTGAGATATTATTTTCCTTATTTTTTGCTGTGTTATTCCTTTTGTTAAACGATATTTTGGAAGTATCTTTGGAATAAAATCTTCATTATTTAAAATCTCATAATCAGGATGAATTGTTTCTAAACCATATCTCCCTAATCTACTTTTTCCAGCAACTTGGATGTTTGCTCCTTCTTTAAATATATTTCTTAAACTTGGGAAATAATAAAAAAATCTTAAAAAGATGTGCCCACTGTTATCTTTGACTTTTACCAACAACATCTTTCTGGGAACAAAAGTTTGTGAAACCTTTTCTATTTCCCCCCTTATTACAAAGTCATTTTCAGGAGTTAAGTCAGCTATTTGTTCCAGCTTAGTTCTATCTAAATAATCAATTGGAAAATGAAACAGTAAGTCTTCAAGGTTTCTAATACCAAGTTTTATTAAAGAATTTGAAAGTTTTTCACCAACCCCTTTTAATGAAGATATAGGTAAAGAAGTTGCATTTATTTTATTTCCTTCCGACATTTGCTACTTATTATTATGTTTATATTTATATAATAGTGGAGAAAATTTTAATTATTTAAAATGTTTGATATATGAAAAGCATGACAGGCTTTAGTGTTGAAACACTTACTAAAGACAAAATTGAATATAAATGTATTCTAAAATCACTTAATAGTAGGTTTTTAGAGGTTTCAATTAAACTCCCAGCAGAGCTTAAAGAGAATGAGGGTTGGGTGCGAGAAAAAATAAATAGTAAGTTTTCTAGGGGAAAGATTGAGATTGAGCTTATCAGTTCAAACAAACAGACAGAGAACCTATCTTTAGATAAAAGTTTTATTAAGCTCATAAAGAAAAGTGAATTAGATTTGAAATCGAAAGGTGTTAATGTTGGCCCCTCTTCTTTAGCCCAATTAATAAAAATTCAAGATTTTTCCTCGAGACAAATTTCTGAAAGCCCATCTGGATTAAAAGATCTTGTTTCAAAAGCAATTTTTAATTTAAAAGTTACAAGAGACAAAGAAGGAAAAAATATTAAAAAAGATTTAGTAAAGCTTATCGGGGAGATGGAAAAGATTATTAAAAGGGTAAAGAAATTAGAAAAAGTTAATTCAAAACAAATTTTTAAAAAATTTAAACAATACAGAAAAGAGTTAAATGCAGAGGGGAAAGAGATTAATTTTTCAGAGGTTTTTTCAAATATTAACAAATCGGATATTAATGAGGAAGTTGTTAGATTTGTTTCACATTTAGATTTAGTTAAAGAATTAATTCATTTGAAACAACCAATTGGTAAAAAATTAGATTTCTACACTCAAGAGTTATTGAGAGAGGCAAACACTATGTCATCGAAAGCATTAATTGCCGATATTAAAAACGAGTCTGTTGAGCTTAAAAGTTATATTGAGAGAGTTAAAGAGCACGCACAAAATGTTGAGTGATAAGCAAGATCAGCTCTTTATAATTACCGCTCCATCAGGAGCTGGAAAAACTAGTTTGATTAAAAACATTTTAAGCCATGCAAAAACTAATGGATATAAAGTTCATTTAACACTCTCTCATACAACCAGAACACCAAGGGAAGGAGAAATAGATGGTGTCGATTATTGTTTTATTGATGAAAACACATTTAAAGAAAACATAAATAATGNGGTATACGTTGAATATGCAATGGTTCATGGAAATTTATATGGCACACCAAAAGACTCAATTGATTCTTTTTTAGCAGATGATTTTATTGTAATAATGGAAATAGATTGGCAAGGAGCTTTAAATATTTTAAAAGCATATCCAAAGGCTGAAAGTGTTTTTATATCACCTCCATCTATAGAGGATTTAAGACAGAGACTTCTTGATAGAGGATTAGATTCAGAAGACGTAATAAATCAAAGAGTCAGTGGAGCTGAAAAAGAAATTTTGCAAAAAACAAACTTCAAACACGAAATTATTAACTTTTCCCTTGACACAGCTACTAAAAAGCTTATAAATATCATCTTCAGAGAAAACCATGGCTAGAGTTACAGTAGAAGATTGTTTAAAACAAGTTGAAAGCAGATTCGAACTTGTTCTCAAAGCTGCGCAAAGAGCGCGAGATCTTATTTCAACAAGTTCTGAACCTTTGGTAGATCCTGAAGAAGATAAACCTACTATCATTGCATTAAGAGAGATTGAAGAGGGGTTGCTAGATGAGGAAAATATTTCTTCCGAAGACGTTAGTGACACTGAAGCTGAAATTCTTGATAATGAAAATGATGAGTAGGAGTTTTATTTGCTTGAATCTTTAAATATCTTTAAAAAACCTAAAACCTCAAAGCTTAGCTATGAGCTAGACGATTTATCTAAAAAATATCTAGCAACAAGCGCAAGAAAAAATATACAAAAGGCAGTTGATTTTGCTGATAAGGCTCATGACGGCCAATTCAGGAAAAGTGGAGAGCCATTCCTCATACATCCTATAAATGTTGGAATAATTCTAGCAGGATTAAAAATGGATGGAGATACGATTGTTGCAGGCCTTCTTCATGATGTTGTAGAAGACTGCGAAATATCTCTGAAAGAAGTAAAAAAATTATTTGGAAAAAATGTAAGCAATTTAGTGAATGGAGTTACAAAGCTCCTTCAGTTAGATGAAAAATTAATTGATCAAGGACAAGCAGAATATTTTCAAAAAATGGCTTTAGCTACAGCAGAAGATGTAAGAGTAGTAATAATCAAATTGGCAGATAGATTGCATAACTTAAAAACAATCGAGCACTTACCTAGAGATAAACAAATAAAAAAATCAAAAGAGACTTTAGAGCTTTATGCACCCCTAGCTCATCAGATTGGAATGCATAAAATGGCTACAGATCTTGAAGATATATCTTTTAAAACCTTACATCCTATTAGGTATCAATTAATAAAAGATGCGCTGAAGAAAAATGATCTAAGTAGAAAAAGTATGATTTCAAAAGTCAAGAAAGTTTTAAAGTCAAAATTTCGTGAAAATAATATAGATGTCAAAATTACAGGAAGAGAAAAAAGAATTTTTAGCATATACCAAAAAATGAAAGCTAAAAAGACATCTTTTTCAGATATTTATGATGTTTTTGCTTTTAGAGTCGTTGTGAAAAATGCTGGAGATTGTTACAGATCATTAGGCCTTATACATAGTATTTTTACTCCACTAGTTGGGAGATTCAAAGATTATGTTGCGGTGCCAAAAGCTAATGGTTATCAGGCATTACATACTGTAGTGATGACTTTCGATGGCGTTCCTATGGAAGTTCAAATTCAGAGTTCAGCAATGGAAACTTTTGCAAACTATGGAATAGCTTCACATGGGCTCTATAAAACTAATGTTAGTGATGATTTNATACAGGCAAAATCTAGACAGTTAGTTCAAAGATTAACAGAAATGTCTAAGAGCAGCTCCTCATCTCAAGAATTTTTACAAAACCTTAAAACTGACCTGAAGGGGAAAGAAGTTTATGTATTCTCTCCAAATGGGAGAATCTTTTCCCTAAATCAGGGCGCAACTCCAATCGATTTTGCNTATGCTATACACAATGAGCTAGGAAATTACTGCTTATCNTGTGAAATAGANAAAAANCTATCACCTGTTACAACAATCCTTGAAAGTGGACAAACAATTGAGATTATCAAAGGCAAGAAGAAGACGGTCAATCCTGATTGGCTTAACTATGTAGTCACTCCAAAAGCAATTCATTCGATAAAAAGACAGTTAAAAAATATGCGGCTAGCTGATCTAAGAGTTCTTGGGAAAGATTTGCTAGAAAATTCATTGGAAGACGCTGGGATAGAATTAAAAGAATATCCTGATGAAAATCTAAAAGGAGTTTTTAAGCTCTTAGGAGTAAGAAACCTTAACCAACTCTTGGTTGATATTGGTTCAGGAAAAAGAACAAGTAATATTGTTTTGCAAAGTTTTGCAGAGGGTTTAAGAGGATTTAAAAGGCAAGCAGAAATTACATCAAAAATAAAAATAGGTTCCTCAAAAAAATACGGCGCTATAAGCTTCCCAGAATGTTGCTATCCAGTCTCAGGAGACCCNTGCCTAGCNGTACATAATGAATTAGGAATATCTGTNCANCGAAACGGNTGCAAAAATTTAAAATTTCTTATTAACAAACAAGGAAGCTGTTCAGATGTTATTTGGGAACAAGATCCTGATGCAGAATTTACATCAACGCTCAAACTTACTCTCAGAAATGAACCAGGAGTGCTTGCAGAGATTTCAAAAATTATTTCGCAAAATGATTCAAATATTCAAGGTGTTGCTACACAACAATTAGATGAGAACTTTATTGAACTTAACATAAAATATACAGTTAAAAATACTAAACATCTCAGCAAAATTACAAATCTATTGAGAAAGAACAAAACTGTTACTGAAGTAAAGAGAAGAATGGCATGAATAAATTAACAACAGTTGAAAAGCTCGATAAAAAACAAATTGAGGGTTTTTTTTCTGAGGCTTTAAATATTGAAAAAACTTGGCCTAATTTAAAAAAAGTTGGAGAAAACAAAACAATTTGTCTCTTTTTTTGGGAGCCTAGCACCAGAACAAAACTTTCCTTTGAACATGCAGCTAAAGCTTTAGGTTTTAATGTTTTAGATTTTTCACCATCTCTTTCATCAGTTCAAAAAGGGGAGTCATTGGAAGATACATTAAATACATTAATATCATTAAAGATTGATGGGCTTGTGATGAGACACCCAGAAAATGAAATATCGGAACAAATAGCAAAATTATTGCCAAAAGAAGTTTTTTTTATAAATGCCGGAGATGGCAATCATGCGCATCCAACACAGGGACTCCTTGATGCATTTACAATTTCAAAATTAAAGAATATATCTGATTCAAAAGTAGCAATAATAGGAGATGTTAAACATTCCAGAGTTATTCCATCTCTTTTTTCAGGACTTAAAAAAATGGACTGCACACAAATAGAATTTTTCGGTCCAAAAGAATTAATACCATCAAATTTTACACCTCAGAAAAATGATATTACTGAAAATTGTCTTGAGGGCTTTGACTTTCTATATGTGCTTAGAATTCAAAATGAAAGATTTCTCGAAGACGAAAATTTAGACTTACAAAATTACATAAAAAATTATCAAGTTAATGATAAGTTTCTTGAATTTACTAAATTCGATGGAAAGATTATGCATCCTGGCCCTGTAAATCTTGATTATGAAATAACAAAATCAGTTTCTAATTCAAATAATTCTATTATTTTGGATCAAGTTGAAAATGGTCTTTACCTTAGAGCAGGAATCTTATCTCTTTTGATTGATTAGCCTCTCAGTAGTATCAACAATAGCTATTGTTGCTTGATCAAACTCTAAATTTACATAGTTGTCGTAAATAAGTTCATCAAGATTTGTTGTCTTTAATGTTTCAGGAATAAGATGAACATAAAAAGTATTTTTTGAAACCTTTCCTATTGTAATGCTGGCACCGTTAACAGAAATGTAACCTTTTTCAGTTAAATACTTTATCCATTTTTCTTCTATTTCAATAAGAATATTTTTAGATTCTCCAACTAACTCTACTTCAACTATCCTGCCTCTAGTNTGAATATGTCCTGAAACAAAATGTCCGCCAACAGTATCACCGAATTTAAGAGATTTTTCTAAATTTACCTTTGTGCCTTGCTTATAACTTCCTAAAGTNGTCCTATTTATTGTTTCTTCAACTGCTTCAAACTCACAGTATTCNTTATTTTTTTTAACTAAAGATAGGCAAACCCCATCGACTGACACACTTTGCCCTATAGCAATATCTTCAAGATAGTCACCATGTGTTTCAATTCTTATTGTTTTAATGTGGTTTTTATCCTTAATCGATTCAATCTTTCCAACAGTTTGAACTATTCCACTAAACATCATTACCTCTATAGTTCTCTCTGTATTCTTTCATTTTTTTTGCATTTTCTTTACTAATCAATTCATCTGCTTCCAATAAGTCATCCAAAGATATAATCTGAAAAATATTTATTCCTTTAAGCTCCAATTCGCCTGAAGCTGTGTTATCTGTATTCAGTCCTTTTTCGAGTCTATTAAGGGTTACTAAAGCGCCTACTATCTCCACATCATAGAAGGAGAGAAAATTTACACTCTCACTTATTGCTAGTCCTGATGATAAGACATCGTCAATAATTAAAACCTTGCCTTTTGGTTTTGCTCCAATAAGCATTCCACCCTCTCCATGATCCTTAATCTCCTTTCTATTGAAGCAAACTGGCATTCTTTTTTTCTCACTCATTTTATTTGCTAGTAGAGTAGCTAAAAAAATACCCTTATATGCAGGCCCAAAAATCATGTCAAATTTAAGGCCATCTTCTTTAACCTTTGCCTTTAAACAATCAGCTAATATTGATAATTCTCCGTANTCAATTAATGATGCTGCATTAAAAAAGTATGGACTTTGTCTTCCAGATTTGAGCGTAAAATCCCCGAATTTCAGTGCTTTTGCTTTTAATGACAGTTCGATGAATTTCTTCTGATATTTTTTCACTTATCCTCTATGATCTCCCTTTGAAGGGAAATAAGATCTTTTATCCCATTTTCAGCTAAATTTATCAAAGTACTAAATTCTTCTTTAGAGAATGGTTTTTCTTCAGCNGTTCCTTGAACTTCGATTAAATCAAGATTTTCATTCATNACAATATTNATATCTGAATCTGCACTACTATCTTCCTCATAGTTTAAGTCTAGAAGGCAGGTTTTGTTATTTACCCCAACACTTACTGCTGCAACTAAATTATTTATTGCGTCTTCCATATTTATTTTTTTAAGAGCAAGACATAATGCAACGGTACCACCAGTTATAGAAGCAGTTCTAGTGCCACCATCTGCCTGAATAACGTCACAATCTACAGTTATTGTGTAGCCTGTAAGCTTTTTTAAATCTACTACTTGCCTCAAAGATCTGCCTATAAGTCTTTGTATTTCAAGAGTCCTTCCAGACTGCTTGCCTCTCTGTGCTTCTCTATTCATTCTTTCATTAGTTGATCTTGGTAACATCCCGTATTCAGCAGTAACCCATCCTGTTTTTACATCTGTCATCCATCTAGGAATTGCCTTTTCTATAGTTGCATTACAAATCACATGTGTATTTCCAAATTTAGTCAGAGCAGAACCTTCTGCATGAATATTAAATGTAGGAGTTATGCTTATTTCTCTGAGTTGATCAAAGTTACGTTTATCAGTTCTTTGCATAGGTGTAATAGTTGTTTACTATTATACATCTAAGGAAAAAGTCATGATAAAAAAATTAATTGTACTGCTTACATTAGCTGTTTTATATGGATGTGGTTCCGATGCTCCATCAATTTTTAAATCTGAGATTGAGGGCTCAGCAAAAAATTTTGAAGATGATATTCATGGAACCTATGCTTCCACATATACCCCTCTTAAATCTGAAAATGTAGTAATTAGAAATGCGACTATTTTTGATGGTAATGGGAACAAATTTCTTGACTATGATGTGCATTTTTCTGATGGGAAAATTAAAAATCTTGGACTTGATTTGGAAGTAGAAGGTGCGAAAGAGATTGACGCAACTGGAAAATATGTAACTCCAGGAATCGTTGATAATCATTCGCATATGGGTGTCTATCCTGCTCCAGGAGTAAGAACTAGTAGTGATGGTAATGAAGCAACAAATCCAGTAACAGCTGAAGTTTGGGCAGAACATAGTGTTTGGTCTCAAGATCCACAATATAAACTTGCTTTAGCTGGAGGAGTAACTACTTTNCATGTTTTGCCTGGCTCAGCAAATTTATTTGGTGGAAGAGGGGTTACCCTTAAAAATGTTTCTGCAAATACTGTTCCTGATATGAAATTTCCTGATGCACCTCATTCACTTAAAATGGCATGTGGAGAAAATCCCAAAAGAGTTTATAGATCAAGAGGACCATCAACAAGAATGGGAAATGTTGCTGGTTATAGAAAAGCATGGATAGGAGCAGAAAATCATAAAAAACGTTTAGAAAGAGATCCAGAANACAGAGATATAAAAAACGAGACTCTAGTAGGTGTATTAGATGGAAAAATTCTTGTTCATAATCACTGTTACAGAGCTGACGAAATGGCAACTATGATCAATATATCTCAAGAGTTTGGATANAAAGTTTCAACNTTTCATCATGGTGTAGAAGCCTATAAAATTGCTGATCTCCTTGCTGATGAGGGAATATGTGCAGCTCTTTGGGCAGATTGGTGGGGGTTTAAACATGAAGCATATGACATGACTATCGCCAACATCGCGATAGTTGATCAGGCTCGAGGTGGTACGGGTTGTGCAATAGTGCACTCAGATAGTGCGAGCGGAATACAAAGACTTAATCAGGAAGCAGCTAAAGCATTAGCNGCAGGAAGAAGAGCAGGATTTGAAATTTCAGANGCTAGAGCAATGACNTGGCTCACAAAAAACCCTGCGAAATCACTTGGAATTTTAGATAAGACAGGAACTTTGGATTTAGGAAAAGACGCTGATTTAGTAATTTGGGATGGCAATCCATTTAGCGTTTATACAAAAGCCGAGCAAGTATATATCGATGGAGCTTTAACATTCGATAAAGCATCTAATTTCATGCCGCATACAGATTTTGATATTGGTATAAAAGAGTGGGAGGAAAAATAATGAGATTAATNAGATTTTTAATTTTATTTCCGTTTTTTCTTTTTCCTCACGCTGATGACATGTATTTATTAAAAGGAGGAAATGTATTTCTTCCAGACGTAGGGTTTGTAAAAAAAGATATCTTAGTTGATGAGGGTTTAATAATTTCCATTGAGGATGAAATCGATTCAAGTATTTCAGAAAATGTAATAAATTCTGACGGTAAATACATCACACCTGGATTAATTGTTTTTTCTGCATTAGGTTTAATTGAAATAGGAGCTTTACCAGAAACTATTGATATTCGTTCTGAAACATATAATGCTGGGTTTGATCCAAGTGATGCTTTCAATCCCTTTTCACAAGCAATTAGACTAAATAGATCAAAAGGGGTGACGTCAACTGTAAATATACCAAGCGCTTCTGGATATTTTGCTGGATTGTTGTCATATACAAAAATAAACAATGGCCTCAAACAAAAAAAACAAGGACCCCTGGGTTTGCTCACAAGTTATGGCCAGTCATACGACGATTCTAGAGCAGCAAATTTAATGTTTATAGAAGATTTATTTTTCTATGTAAGAAATGGATATGACTCTACGAAAGCAGATCAAATCCAATTTTTTTATGGGACTGATAACGAATATAGATTTACAAAAAGAGATTTAGAAGCAATTCAGAAAGTTATTAATAAAGAGATGCCATTGGTTGTAAGAGTTAATAAAGCTACAGATATTTTAAAAGTTTTGGAAATGGCAAAATCAGAAAATATAAATCTTGTCTTATGGGAAGCAAATGAGGGACATATGGTAGCTGAAGAAATTTCGAAAGCAGANGTTCCTGTAATTATGGATCCTTTAAATAACATACCAGGGTCATTTGATTCATTAAATGCTACATATGAAAATGTTTCACGCCTTCATAATGCTGGAGTTAAATTAGCCTTTTATTATGATCAATCATCAGGTGCTCATAATGCATATTTAGCNACACAATCAGCTGGCAANGCNGTTGCATTAGGAGTTAGTTATAANGAGGCACTTGCATCAGTAACATCAAACCCTGCAGAAATTTTTGATATTAAAAATGTTGGAGTTATAGCAATTGGTTATGATGCTGATTTGACTATTTGGGATAATGATCCACTAGAACTTATGACACAAGTGGAAACAGTTTTTATAGACGGTTCAAAACAAGATTTATCTAATAGGTATGATGAATTGACTGAGAGATATACAAAAGAAGAGGAATTACCTAATTCTTATAGATCAAGATAAAAGCTCTTTGGCATAATTGCTGGCTTGGGACATGTCAGCATTAGGATGCAAGTTTTTTAGTTCTTTCATTAAGATACCCATTCCTTGCATACCTTCAAGACCCTTTTCAGTAATAATTTCCTTAATGATTGCCTGAAGTTCCTCACCTTGAACTGCCACAGGTAAATATTTATCGATTATTTTTAATTCATCAGACTCAATTTTTTCAAGGTCTGGTCTGCCTCCTTTTGAATATTGTTCTATTGAATCTTTTCTTTGCTTCGACATTTTCTTAAGAATAGAGATTACATCTTCGTCTTTCACTTCAGATCTGTTATCTACCTCAAATCTTTTAATTTCAGAAGTTATGAGTCTNAGNGTGTCGCGGACAAAAACGTCTTTTGCCAACATTGCTTCTTTTAATTTTGAATTGATTTTATCTTTTAAAGATTCCAAGTTATTTAAGCTTAGAGAAGGAGTCTTTCATAACTCTTTTATAGTTTCTTTTTAGAGCNGCAGCAGCTTTTCTTTTTCTCTCTTCTGTTGGCTTTTCATAGAATTCTCTTTTTCTTATTTCATTAACGACACCTGCTCTTTCGCAAGCTCTTCTGAATTTTCTTAAACCAACATCAAATGATTCAGTTTCTTTAATTTTTATACTTGGCATAATGTAGAGAGTATTTTAAGGGTTATTTGATAAGAATCAACAATGAATATATTAGGCATTGAAACATCGTGCGATGAAACTGCACTTGCTATTTACTCAGAGGAAAATGGACTTGTAGCTAATTCTGTACACTCACAAGTAGATTTATTTAAAGAATATGGGGGTGTTGTGCCTGAAATTGCTGCCAGAGACCATAGTTTAAAGATAATTCCACTTTTAGAAAATCTCTTAAATGAGTCTGGTGAAAAGCTGAAAAATATAAATTTCATTTCATATACCGCTGGGCCAGGGCTAATTGGATCACTTTTAATTGGTGATGCTGTAGCAAAGACATTGTCGAAGTTATTAGATGTCGATCTAATTCCTATAAACCATCTGGAGGGTCATATACTTGCTCCATGTATGGAATATAGTGAACTGAAACCACCATATATCTGTCTTTTAGTTTCAGGAGGACATACACAAATTATTGTCTGTGAAAGTTTTGGGACATATAAGGTTATTGGTGAAACAATTGATGATGCATGTGGAGAAGCATTTGATAAAGTAGGTAAATTGCTTGGTTTAGAGTATCCAGGCGGTCCAAAAGTTTCAAAACTTGCTGAAAATGGTGATTCAAAAAGATTTAACTTTCCAAGAGCATTAAAATCTGAAGATAATCTGGATTTTAGCTTTAGTGGTTTAAAAACCTCAGTCTTGTATCAACTAGAAGAATTACAAGTTAGTGATTATCCTGATGTAGCCGCATCATTTCAAGAAGCAGTTATAGATATTTTAGCTTTTAAACTTTTTAAAGCATCGAAGCAAACAGGAATAAAAAAAATTATTTGCTCTGGGGGTGTTGCTGCAAACAAAAACCTTAGGCAAGTTTTAAAACAAATTGCAGATGAGGAGGGTATTGAAGTTTTTTATCCAAAATTCGAATATTGCACCGATAACGCAGCAATGATTGCGTATGCAGGTTTTATTAGAAAGAAATATAATCTATCAATTGAAAAGAATATTTTTCCTAGGCCAAGATGGGCAGTGGAGGAAATTTAATAACCATGGATAAAATTTACGTAAAAGACTTAGAAGTAATGGGCACAATTGGAATTTTTGATTGGGAGAAAAAAATCAAACAAAAAATTAGTATCTCCTATGAAATAAACCAAGATAACTCAGCTGCTGCTAAAAAAGATGCTATTGAAGCCGCCACTGATTATAAATCTATAACTAAAGCTATTATTTCCTTTGTCGAAGAGAATAAATTTGAACTTGTTGAAACTTTTGCTGAAAAAATAGCAGAGATGGTCATTAAAGAGTATAAAGTTAAATGGATTAAGCTAAGAGTTTCAAAACCTGGTGCATTAAGATTTTCAAAAGATGTCGGAGTGATTATAGAGAGAAACTCTAAATCATATGAATAAGTTTTATGTATTAGTTGGTTCAAATATCAAGCCACAAATAAATATTGAGAAAGGAATCGATTTAATTCATAAGTCAAAGATTATTGAAATTGAGTCAATGAGCAAAGAGTATCATTCTGATCCGGTTGGAATGGACGGAAATAGCTTTATAAATATGGTGCTCAAATGCAAAACTAAATCATCATTTAGAGAAACTCTTTCTGAATTAAAAAAAATAGAGTTACATTGTGGAAGGATAAGAGATCCCAATAATAAATTTACACCTAGAACTCTAGATTTAGATATTATTGATTGGAACAGTGAAGAAGCGATAATTGAAGGATATCAAATGCCCGACCCAGATATAAAGAAGCATGATTTTATTAAAATTCCTTATTCAGAGATAAAAGACTAATTTTTTTTATTCGTACTTTCAAAAATCTTATCAGCTGACTTTGCTACAAAACCTTGATAGATTTTGCCATCTTTACCAGGATACCTTTTTGCAAATTCGTAATAACAGCTTGGAAGAATTTGTTTTGAGTTTCCAAAAAATACTGGCATCTCATCTGCAAGTATTGATGATTGTTCAAGAAGCTCCTCTTTTGATCCTTTTATTTCTCCTCCTGATATATTTAATTTGAAATTATTTTTCTTAAGAAGATCGTTTACTTCNATCAAACTGGAGAAATTTTCTAGATGATTAACTGAAATAGTAAAATGATTNGGACAAAANCCCCAAATATAGAGCCAAGAAGCATATTCTGACTCTTTAGCCAAACTATTATATTTATCTAAATCAATATTCCACTTTCTTCCACCAAGCAAAAGTTCTTCTGGAGATATATCTTTAGTTTTTTCTGAAATTTCAACNACTACGTTTTGCAGTTCATTAGAAAACTCTTCACATAAGAGCTCGGATAAGAATATTTTAGGCCTATTCGCGTCATCATTTTCAAGATGAATTGCCTTAAGTTTTTTAACTTTAAAGTCATAGTCACCTCCATGATAATAACCATATTGTTCAAGAAATTTTGCTTGTTTGTTTATACTGAGATGCTCGGTATTGAAAGTTCTGAAAGCTATGTGATCATTTGTAATTTCTTCATTAAATAATTTTGAGATTTGATTCGCTGATGGAGTATAGCTTGTATACATTTTCCACATTTTGTCTAAGAGTAAATCAATATTCATCAACTTATATTTTTTGCTTTTTCCCAGCCCAAGTTAGCATATTCTATAGCTCTTTTCCCCATTTGTAAGGCAAATTCACTTGCAGCAGTTCCATCTCTTACTCTTCCAAGGATTCCTTGACATATACCAGCTACCTTGAAAAGTGAAAAAATAATATAGAATTCCCAATCACTATCAAGCTGTATTTTTGTTCTGGAAAGATATTTNTTCAGATATTCATCCTCATTTGGTATTCCTAACCCTTTGGCAACATCATTATCAATTTTCCCTATATGCCACAAAAGGCAATGATATCCAAAGTCAGCGAGAGGATCTCCAATTGTCGAAAGCTCCCAGTCTAAAATCGCAATATTATTGTCGCTATTATCAAAAACCACATTATCTAATCGATAATCTCCATGGACAATGGAAACATATTTTTGTTTAGGAATTCTTTTAGGTAGCCATTCAATTAGTTTATGCATTGAATCAATTTTCTCTGTCTCTGAATCAAAATATTGTTTTGTCCATCTAGAGACTTGACGTTCAATATAATTTCCAGTTTTTCCAAAATCTTCAAGCTCTAAAGTTTTAATATCTTGGATGTGTAAAAGAGATATTCCTTGATTAAGTTGATCAAACACAAGTGACCTTCTTCCCTTATCAATTTCAGATGCAAATGGATCCCAGAAAATATTTCCATCACAAAATTCCATTATGTAAAAAATTGTTCCTATTACTGATTCATCTTCACAAAGATGAATTGTTTTAGGAGTGGGTACTTCAGTGTTTTGAAGTGATGTTAAGACTTTATATTCTCTATCAACAGCATGCGCAGATTTAAGTAGCTTACCTGGTGGCTTTCTTCTTAAAACATATTTGTTATTTTCTGAGGTTAAAAGATATGTTGGGTTAGATTGACCACCCTTAAATTGTTCATAATTTAAAATGTTTCCGATATTAATATCTTTTTTTTCTAGATAAATATTTAAATCTTCAAGATTAAATGCCAGCTTTTCTGATACTTCTTTAGTTCCGGAAAATTGCTCACTCATTCTTATCTTTTGAATCCATCACTAATAGTTGATTTTCTTTAACTAAATTAGAAATTTTTTGTTCTAGTTCAGTTATTTTCCCTTTGAGCGATTTATTTTCTGTTTTTACCTTGAAGTTGAGCTCTATGAGTTTATCTACAAGTTCTGATAAATTTTTGATTTTTTCATGCATAATATTACGTGCTCATGGATGATTTTAACAATAAAACATACGTAAAAAGAAGAAAAGAGATTTCAAAACTTATGGAAAGCAACTCATGCTTTTTAATTAACTCTGCAAATCTCAAATTTAGAAACAATGATTCAAGTTATTTTTTCCGACAAGATAGCAACTTTTATTATTTATCTGGCTTTGTTGAGCCTGATTCTTTAATAATGATAGAAAATAATGGCAAATCAACTCTCTTTTGCAGAGAAAGAAATCTTGAATTAGAAAAATGGGATGGGTTCATGCATGGAGTTGATGGCGCAAAAAAAACCTTTGGATTTGACGAATGTTTTGATATTACAGAAAAAGAAAATTTAATACCGGAAATGATCAAGGGAAAAACAAATCTTTACTGCTTAATTGGTAAAGATAAAAACTTTGATGCATCTGTTAGCTCATGGGTAAATAAGGCAAATAATCTTGAGAGACATCAAGCAAATATTGATATAAAAAATTTCTCAAATGAACTGGGGATGATGAGACTAATAAAGGATGAACATGAGTTAAGTTTGATGAGAAAATCTTGTGAAATTGCTGCAAAAGCACATAAAAAAGCTTTGATGAATATAAAGAAAGGAATGTCAGAATTTGATATAGAGAGTTTATATTTAAATTATTTTAGGGAAGGAGGCTCAAACTTTCCTTCTTACACCCCAATTGTTGCGGGTGGAAGTAATGCATGCATTCTTCATTATATTGAAAACAATAAAACTATTAAGGAATCTGATCTAGTTTTAGTAGATGCTGGTTGTGAATATAATTACTATGCTTCTGACATAACAAGAACATTTCCTATAAGCGGAAAATTTTCAGCAGAGCAAAAAGCAATTTATGAAGTTGTTCTAGAAGCACATAAGAAATCTACTGAAGCTATTGTTGTAGGAAATTCATGTATGAATCCTCAAAAAACCTCAGAAGAAGTAATTTCACAAGGATTGAAGGACCTTGGTTTTTTAAAAGAGCCACTAGAAGAAATTCTTGAAAAGAAATTATTTAGGGAATTTTATTATCATAAAATCGGTCATTGGATTGGACTAGATGTTCATGATGACAGTCCTTATACATACAAAGATGAAGAAATTAAATTTAAAGAAAATATGATTATGACTATTGAGCCAGGCATATATATTAATGAGTCAGCGCCTGTAGATTCAAAGTGGAAAGGCATTGGAATNCGNATTGAAGATGATATTCTAGCAACAAATAAAGGGCCTATTAATTTAACTAACGAAGTGCCATCACGTTCCGATGAAATAGAACAATTAATGTCTTAAAGATGCATAAACAGGTAGTAATAGTAGGTGCAGGAGTAATCGGATGTTTATTAGGGAAAATATTAAAAAATAATAGCATCCCATTCAAAATTCTTGAAAGGTCTCCTCAATATCAAAAAAAAGGAGATCGAACTGTAGCATTAACCAAACAATCAATAATCCTTTTAAATAAATTATTTCCTGATATAGATATAAATAAATATTCAACCCCTGTGAGCAAGATGTCTTTATTTCATGAGTCAAAAAAGAACCTTATATTAAAATCTGATGAGATAGATAAGGTCACAAGCATATGTCTTCTTGACTGGCTAAATAAAAATTTAATTGATGAACTTAAAGACTATATTGTTTGGAACAATGAAATTCAAAAAATAGATTTTAAGGATAATAAAATTGAACTAACTGGGACAAAAAATATTATTGCTGACGTTGTTTTTGCAACTGATGGCAGTAATTCAAAAATTCGTGAGTTAATAAATTTTGAAATTGAAAAATGGTTCTATGATCAAAAGGCATATACTTTCTTAGTAGAGGCAAACCATAATTCTGAGGCTAAACAATATTTTCTAGAAACAGGCACATTGGCTTTCTTACCAATCAACCTCGATAAAAAAAAATATTATTCAGTAATTTTTTGTACTAATACAAAAGAAAATCCTGAAACTGAACTAAAACAAATTTTTAAGAATTTTCAAATTAAAATCGATACCAATAATATTTCGCTAACAAATTCAGCAGAATTAAGCCATTCAAGGGCAAAAAAATTATTTAAAGATGGAGTTTTTCTATGCGGCGATGCTGCGAATTCATTTCATCCTATGGCAGGACAAGGATTGAACCTCGGTATTGGAGACATTATTGAGATTGAGAAAAATCTTAAAGAAATCATAGATTTAGAAGATGATGCTATAGCAGCTTACTCAAATATTAGATCTCAAAAAAATATCCAGATGACATGGATTATTCAATCATTATATGCAATGTTTTCAAATTCCAGAGGTTTTATGAAAATCTTACTTGATGGTGGAATGAAATTTCTAGATAGTACTCCGAAAATTAAAAATAAAATTATTGAATTTGCTAATAAAAATTAATTTCTTTGTATTTCTTTAATTAGTTCATAAGTTTCATGAACTGGAAGTCCTACTACATTGGTATAACTTCCATTTATTATGGCTATAAATTTTCCTGCAGGTCCATGTATTCCATAACCTCCAGCTTTTTCTAAGCCTTCATCAGAATAAACATAATCTTTGATCTCTTTTTCAGACATTTCACAGAAAGTCACCTTTGTTTCACAAGTCCTCATAACTGATTTCTCCTTAGTTGAAATCATCACAGATGTAAAAACACTATGTTCCTTTCCTGAAAATTCCTTAAGCATTGCTATATTCGTTTCATGCTTTTTTGGTTTCCCATAAATTTTTTTATCAGGGGAAAATACAAGTGTATCTGCTGTTAAAACTGGATACTCTAAATCATTATCATTTAGTAGAGTTCTAGCACTTTGGTTCTTACCCTTTACGATTAATTTAGAGCATTCAATTGGATCACTTTCAACTATTGAAGATTCATCAAAGTCTTGTTTGACAACTTTATGTTTAATATTAATCAAATCAAGAAGGTCTGTTCTCCTAGCTGACGCAGAAGCAAGTAGTAGCACTATTAGATTTTAAGACCTTTAGTTCTTAGGTCCTTGAGAACAGTATCAATACCATTTTTATCAATTATTCTCATTCCTTTTGCTGAAACAGTTAAGGTAATAAATTTTTTTTCTGACTCGACCCAGAATTTATGTTTATGTAGATTTGGTTTAAATAATCTTTTCACACGGTTTTTTGCATGGGAAACATGATTGCCCACCATTGCTTTTTTCCCTGTAACTTGACAAACCTTACTCATAAGAACGCAAATGATAAAATAGTAATCTATTTTATGCAATAATTTACTTTTATCGATGAAGCTCAAATTTAAGATTTTAGACAAAAGAATTGGAACTGAATTTGATATGCCAAAATATCAAACTTCTGGTTCAGCTGGTATGGATTTAATTGCTTGCAATGAGGAAAAGCTTGTACTTAAACCAAATGAGTCAACTGTTATCCAGTCTGGTATTTCAATTTATATAGAGGATCCAGAATTTGCTGGCATAATCATACCAAGATCAGGACTTGGGGCAAAAAAAGGATTAGTTTGTGGAAATCTCACGGGTTTAATTGATTCTGATTACCAAGGGCCTCTTGGAATTTCTTTGTGGAATAGATCTAATGAAAATATTGAGATAACTCCTGGGGATCGTGTAGCTCAGCTAGTTGTTATAAGAGTCAATCAAGTACAACTTGAGCAAGTTGAGGAATTTAATCTTTCAGATCGAGGTGATAAGGGTTTTGGTAGTACAGGTATTAGCTAGTCTTTTTACCGAATTTCTTCTCAAATCTTTGAACTCTGCCGCCTGTATCAAGGATTTTCTGTTGTCCGGTATAAAATGGATGAGAAGCTGAAGATGTTTCAACAACATAGTAAGGATATGTTTTTCCATCTTCCCATTCTTTAGTTTCTTTTGTTTTAAGTGTTGAGCGAATAAGAAAATACTTATCCACGCTGGTATCGTGAAATAACACTTCTCTATATTCTGGATGTATATTTTTTTTCATATAACTAAAATTGTGAAGGAAATAATATCAAATAAATTTTCTATTACAATAAATTGATGAAATTTGTAAAAGTTGCAGTTGCACGCCCAATCAGAAAAACTTTTACATACAAAAACTTAGTTCCTAACGAAAATATTGTTGGAAAGAGAGTTTTCATAGAATTCCACAGAAAAAAAGTTGTTGGTGTAGTTGTTCAAATGTGTAGCAATGTGGACAAAGAATTCGAAATCAAACAAATAATTTCTGTATTAGATGAAACTCCCCTATTTGAGAGCAATTTTTTAAAAAAAATTGAGGATATTTCACAAAAATTCTTTTTTCCGATGGGAGAGCTACTTTCTCTATTTACACCAAACCTTATGAGAAAACCTAAGCATTCAGATGAATTACAAAAATATAAAATTGATGACACAAAGTTTGAAATTACCAATAATTTTTTCAAAAAGCTTACCGATGAGCAGAAATTAGCTGTTAAAAATATTCAAAATTCTAAAAAACAAGAACATCTAATTTTTGGAGTAACTTCTTCAGGTAAAACAGAAGTATATAAACATCTTATTTATGATGAATTTAANAAAAATAATTCAGCAATTATTCTGGTTCCAGAAATTTTCTTGGCTCCAAAAATTTATGAGGAATTCAAAGAAAGTTTTGGTGAAAATGTATTTTTGTACCATTCAAATCTTACAGAATTACAAAGATATAAAATTTGGCTTAACTGCCAAAAAAAATCTCCAAAAATCATTGTTGGGACACGATCAGCACTCTTCCTAATGCCAAAAAATACAAATATTATTGTCTTTGATGAGGAGCATGATCAATCATTTAAGCAGCAAGATAAGCTTAGGTATGACGCAAAATCACTCGCTAAAGAACTTTATCAGAATTCAAAAATAATATATTCCTCTGCAACACCCTCATTTAAATTATTGCGAAAAGTAAAAGATGGGGAGATTGATGTCTCAAAACTGTTTAAAAGAATAGGAGAAATTCCAACACCTGATATTTCTATTGAATCAATTAATAAAACTAAATTAGTAGGTGGAATTTCTGAGACATTAATAAATAAAATAAATTTAAATNATAAAGCTGGGAACCAAACTCTAATTTTAATAAATAGGAGAGGCTATGCCCCGGTATACTTGTGTAATTCTTGCGGGTGGATAGCAAAAAGTAATTGCTGTGAGTCGTCCTTAGTCTATCACAGGGAAGAAAAACGACTTAAATGCCATAGGTGTCAGAGCTCATGGGGATTACCAGAGAATTGTCCTGAATGTAATAAAAATGATTTTGAGGTTAAGGGCGTTGGAACTCAACAAGTAGAGTCGAACCTTAAACATACATTCCCAAATATTGATATTTTGAGAATAGATAGTGATTCAGTTTCTGGTAAATTGCGTAGAGAAAGTACTCTTGAAAAAATTGAAGATAAAAATCCAAAAATTTTAATTGGAACTCAACTTTTAGCCAAAGGGCACGACTTTCAAAAAATTTCGCTAATAATAATTCTCAATTTAGATTTTGGCCTTTTTGGTGCAGATGTACATTTACAGGAACAAACTATCCAACTACTGATTCAAGCAGCTGGCAGAGCAGGCAGATCAGGAATCAAGAGTGAAGTTATTTTACAGTCGAGAATCTCACATCATCCTCTCTTTAAAAAAGTTAAAAGTGGTAGCTATGAACTTATTTCTCAAGATATCCTCAGTGAAAGAGAAAAATTAAATTTATTTCCTTTTACTAAACTTATATATCTTAAAGCTGAAGACAGCAACTTGAAAAAGATTAATGAATTTTTAGTTAGGGCAAAAGAAAAGCTCTCGAAAAAAAACGTTGAAGTCTATGGTCCATTTGAAGGACCGGTTAGTAAAGTAGGATACAAATATCGCATGTTTTGTATTATCCAATCAAATAATGATAAAGATTTACACAATTCTGCTTCAGGATTAATTAATGCATTAGATAAAGAAAAAAGAACTATCTCAAATTGGGTGTTAGACGTCGATCCTATTAATGTAACCTGAAATTTCAGAATTATTTGAAGCGATTTTAACAACTCTTTTAGACTTTGAGTTTTCAAATCTTAAATCTATTTCATTTGGGCAATTAAACTTTTCTATTTTTTCCGGCCACTCAATAAATATAGCTCCATGCGATTGAAAATCTAAATCCACCCCAAAATAATCAAATTCATCTGAAGAATTCAACCTATAGAGGTCTGTATGAATTAATTTAATTGATTGCAAATGATACTCTTCAATCAAACCAAAGGTTGGACTTTTTACTTTGCCTTCCCAGCCTAAAGCTTCTAAGCAAAATCTTACAAATGTAGTTTTACCAGCACCTAAATTGCCGTTTAAATAAAAAGCATAGAAAGTCTTATTATTCTGAATAAGATTTGCAAAGTTGGATGCAATTTTTTTTGTCTTTTCTATTTCAGTTATATCTATTAACACTAGAAGAAACTTGGGGATAAGTTTATGAATTCACGACCTATAATATTTTTTTTGACACAGTCTATTATTTGATTGAAATCCATTTGATTTGAGACAAAATCAACATCATCAACATTTAAAACCAATAAAGGAGACTCAGAGTAACTGAAAAAGAATTCAGAGTATGCTGAACATATCTTTTCTAAATACTCTAAATTAATTTTTTCTTCATATTCTTTTCCTCTCATTTTTACTTGGTCAAAAATTCTTTTAGGAGATGCTTGCAAATATATTAAAAGATCTGGTTTAGGATATTTTTCATAAAATTTTGATTTAACTTCTTCAAAAATTTTTAGCTCTTCATTAGAAAGATTTACTTCAGCAAAAAGTGACTCTTTCTGAAAGATAAAATCAGAAATAATATTTCTTTTTAATAAATCTTCAGAAAAGAATTGGTTAATTTGTTGTGATCTTTGCATAACAAAATACATTTGAGTAGAAAAGGCATACTTTTGTTGGTCATTATAGAAAGATCCTAAAAAAGGATTTTCATCCGGCTTTTCAAGACAAAGATCATAATCATATTCTTTAGCAATTTTTTTTGCTAGCGAAGTTTTTCCAACACCTATAGGCCCCTCTATTGCAATATAGTTTGGTAATTTAATTTTTGGCAAATTTTCTTCCTCTTGAATTTAAAAGCTTTATTTTCTTATCATAATTTGCAGTTCTAAACTCTGTCCACCACTCAATATCATTTTTGAGATTCGGTTCAATTGAATGTCTTAGAATAAAAAAATCAAATGCGGCTCTAAATCTTAAATTATTTGAGAATCTTAATGTCTTTCTTCCAGTCCTTTGAAACCTTGGTTGATGCATCCATACATCCTTTATGAAACTAGTAAATCTTTTTGGCACTGAAGTTATAACTTGTTGTTTTCTTGTGACCTCTGAAATTGATTGATAAAAATTTCTAAAATTTATGTTTTTAGATATATTCGATTTTTTAAAAATTTTTGGCCACAGCAAAAGGGCAAAAATAAAGCCTGGATTAAGTTTCTTCCCAACTTTGTACCTCCTATCTGTTTCTTTAAAAGCAGTTAAAAAAAAGTTCTCAAACTCTTCGTTAACATCTGAGACGTGAGGAAAAAGAATTTCAAACACTTTATATTCATTAAGAATTTTATAAGACATCTCAGCATGCCCACATAAAAATAATTTCAGAACTTCTTCGTAAATTCTTGCAGGTGAGATTTCATAAAGATGATGTTTTTGTTCAAGAATGATTTTTTTTGCACTTTTTTCGATACTGAAGTTTAATTTTGCTGCAAACCTTATTGCTCTGAGTATTCTTACAGGATCTTCTAAAATTCTTTTTTCAGGATCACCAATGAATGTTACATTCTTATTACCAAGATCTTTAATTCCTCCAAAATAATCAATGATCTCACCTTTAAAAGGGTCATAGTAAAGTGAGTTAATCTTAAAATCTCTTCTTTTGACATCTTCTTCTTGCGTTCCCCAACTATTATCTCTGAGGATTCTCCCTTTTTCATTTACTTCAATTGATCCTTCATTATCTTTAGAGTCAGACCTAAAAGTAGTAGTCTCCACGATTTCATCTGGAAATGTGATGTGAACTAATTTAAACCGACGTCCAATAATTCTTGAGTTTTTAAAAATTTTTCTTATTTGTCCAGGCTCACAATTTGTAACAATATCAAAATCTTTCGGGTCAAGTTTTTGAATTAAGTCTCTAACACCGCCACCAACAATATATGCTTGGAAACCCTTTCTGTGTAATTTTGAAATAATTGATAAGCAGTTTTTTGAAATCAAATTTGTATTCAAATTAAAGTTTTTATGATTAACAACTTCAGGCTTCACAATTCTAGATAATTTTCCTTAAGCTTTATATATCCGTCTTGGGTAAGTCTTGGACTTCTTTCTTGAACTATTTGAGATGAGGCATAATTCCCAAAATTACAGGATTCATGAAAATCTTCACCAGATATAATTGCATGTAAACAACCACCAGCAAAGATATCACCTGCACCGTTCGAATCAATAGCATCTACTTTATATGCCTTTAAATTTGATGATTTGCCATCTTCAAATATAAAGGACTCATTTGCACCATCAGTTACAACAAAATTCTGAGCGTACTTTGGCAATTCATTCTTAAAATTCTCACCAGTAAGAGCAATTGCTTCATCCTTATTGCAAAATAAATACTTAGCTTGTTTGATTTTTAGGACCTCTAAAAAACGATCTTTAAAAATATTTACTACATTGGGATCTGAAAGGCTTAGAGCAAAATCAATCTTATGATTTGCCATTTTTAAAATCTGTAAAAAAACATCATAGTTTTGATTCGAGGTAAATTGATATCCCTCAGAAAATAAAATNTTTGATTTTGTTAGAGCTACTAAAAAATCCTTACTAAATTGTAAATTTTCAGATGCGCCTAAATAAGTTCCCATTGTTCTTTCACTATTTGGTGAAATTAAAACTAAACATCTACCTGTATTTATTTCATCTAGTCTCAAGGAATTAATAACCTCAATATTATTTTCCTTTAAGTTATCTTCGTACAAATCACCTAATGAATCTCTTCCTAACTGACATATATGTCCACATTTTGAGCCAAAATTAGAAGCTGCTACAAGGCTATTTGTAGTTGATCCGCCGCAAACAATTTCAGGATCCTGATTTCCTAAAAATGACTTTATTTCTTGTTGTTCGGAGTAGCTTATTTGTTTGAACTGATTAAAATTTAAATTTGTTTTTCTAACTAAATCCTCTTCGATATAAAAAGTTTCATCAACAAGAGCATTACCTACACCAAGAATATCTAAATTATCCATTATTCAGATTTTTGAAAACATTAGAGGATAGCTTAACAGTTTTCATTAATTGTTCTTGTGTATGTTCAGTAGATAAAAAACAACTTTCAAAAGCTGAAGGGGGCAAATATACATTTTGTTCTAACATAAGTCGGAAAAATTTATTAAACATACTTATATTTGTATCAGATACTTCTTGGAAATTTTTTGGTAGTTTGTTTGAAAAGAAGAAGCCAAACATACCTCCTCTAATGTTATAGCAAAATGGAATACCATTTTTTTCTGCCTCTTCTTTAAGACCTTTTAAGAAGATCTCACCTTTTCTTTCTAATTCACTAAACATTTTTTTATTTTTTAGTTGTTTTAGCAGAGCTGATCCAGCACTTACTGCAACTGGGTTACCAGATAATGTACCTGCTTGATAGACAGGTCCATCGGGAGAAATATTATTCATTATTTTGGCTTTTCCTCCATATACTCCAACTGGTAATCCTCCTCCAACTATTTTTCCAAGTGCAGTTAAATCTGGTTTTATATTAAAAAGCTCCTGAACTCCACCTCTAGCGACTCTAAAACCTGTCATTACTTCATCAAAGATTAAAATTGATTTATTTTTGGTGCATAGACTTCTTAAAGTTTTAAGAAAATTTTCATCTGGTTCAATAAATCCCATGTTTCCAGCAATTGGTTCAACTATCACTGCTGCAATATCTTCTCCAAATTTTGTAAAAGCCTTCTTGAGTTCAGAAGCATTATTGTATTCAAGTGTAATTGTTAATTTAGAGAGTTCATCCGGAATTCCTGGCGAGTCTGGCACACCAAGTGTTGCAGCACCTGATCCAGCTTTTACTAATAAGGAATCCACGTGCCCATGGTAACAACCAATGAATTTAATTATTTTTTTTCTACCAGTTGTACCTCTCGCTAATCTTATACAGCTCATAGTAGCTTCCGTACCCGAATTAACCATACGAAGTTTTTCTATGCTGGGGATATAACTCTTTATTATTTTTGCAATTTCTAATTCATTTTTTGTTGGTGCGCCGAAACTAATTGCTTTGGAAGCTTGTTTTTTTATAGCATTTACAATTGCTTTATTTGAATGTCCTAGGACCATTGGCCCCCAAGAGCCAACAAAGTCTAAATATTTGTTGCCATCTTCATCATAAAGATAGCAACCTCTCGATTTTTTAAAAAAAATAGGCGTACCACCCACACTTTTAAAAGCTCTTACAGGCGAGTTTACACCTCCCGCAATATGTTCTTTAGATTTTTTGAATAGCTCCTTGGAGTTTTTAGTTTTCATTCCAAATTTCTAATAATTGTTTACTTCTTTCCTTAATATCTGATTTATCTGAGTAAATGCCTTCACAAATTGCAGCCATTTGAAAACCACCTTTCTTAATTTGAGAGAGATTTGTATTATTGATTCCTCCAATAGCAATATTTATTGAGTTTTCATCCATATTTTCTGATACATATTTTAAATCAATCTCACCTCTTTCACTCTTTTTTGTTTGTGAGAAAAAAGCAGGACCAAAAGAATAATAAGAGAAGATATTATTTGAATCGTTTTTTTGAGCTGAAATATTTGACTTACAGCTAAGGCCGGTGAATTGGATATTTTCGCTGGTAAGCAGAAAACTTAAATCTTCAAGGTCTGGTCCTATATGTAATCCTGTACCTAAATATTCTGCAAGCAAGTAGTCATTATTGATAATGAAGCAGGCATTATTATCTAAGCATATTTTTTTTAATTTTGTGGCAGTTTTTAATCGCTCATCAAAATTTATACAATCATCAAAGCGGTATTGTATAATTTCAATGCCAGATGACAGCGTGTCTTCTACAGCATTTAAAAGCTCATCGGCTCTAAGCGATGTAGGGGTTATTGCGTATATACCAGATTGAATATTTTTTAACATTTTCAACTAATCTCTTGTGCAAATTTTTTAACCTGATTCCAGTTTGTAAACTCATAACTTTCATTCATATTTGTAGGGCCACTCGTAATCCACATAATGAACCTAATCATGTACTTATCGAAGGCGTTGTATTTTGGATAATCAATTCTGCCTGCAAATACCTCAATTTTTTTTGGTCTCCACTTAGATTTACGTAAAAATTTTGTAATGTAAGGATTTGTGTTTGCGGTATTCTTATCTTCCTTTCTCGCGACTGCATTCACACTGAAAAATGCATTATCTTTTTCATCAAGCAGGTCCTTATTTTGATCGACAAACTCGTAAAGATTTTTTCGATGGTCTCCATACCTTATGCTAGCTCCTATAACTATAGAATCACTTTGTTTAATTAAGTCTTTACTCACTTCTGAAATGCATTTTTTGGTTACACTTCTTTTTTCTCCAATCAGAGAGGATATTTTGTCAAGAATTTTGACTGTATGACCATCAACACTAGAGTGTATTAAAAGTATTTTTTTTGACATGTCTTCCTGAATTATAGTTCATTAACATTTTTTGTTAGAATTGTGCTGAGTTAATATTAATTTATGGAAGTAAAATCAAATAAAGCAACACCATTTGCACTATCGGACAGTGCTAAGAAGAAAATCTTAAGTCTTCAATCAAATGAAGATAAGAGACTCTTCAGAGTGTATGTTACTGGGGGAGGTTGTTCGGGATTTCAATACGGTTTTAAATTTGATGATTTAGATAAGGATGAAGATCACATCTTAAAATTTGATAATGAGCTTTCAATTCTTCTTGATGAGCTTTCATATCCATATATTGCTGGCTCTGTAGTTGATTACAAAGAAGACTTAATGGGTGCGAAATTTACCGTGGAAAATCCAAACGCTAAGTCAACCTGTGGATGTGGGGCATCTTTCTCTATTTAGGAAAAAAAATTTCAGATCTTTTCTTATAAGCTAAGTAGGCAAAACCAGCCGATTCAACATATTTTGAAGGCACTCCAAAATCATCAGTTGTATGCAACTTCTTTTCAATTTTCTTTTCTATTCTTTCCATAAGAAAACTGTTTAAAGTTCCTCCACCATGAAAGATTACTTTTTCAGGCCTTTCACAAAATACAAAGAATTTAAATATCATTTCAGCAGTTACTTCTGTAAGTGTTCTAAAGAGATCATTTGAAGGTAATTTCTTAAAACTTTCAAAATTTTTAAAAAAATATTCTGTGTAGACCTTTAGATCATCTGCCCTGGGATAGATATTTTCAGGAAAATTATTGATCAATTCCTCAAATAATTTTTTGTTAATTTTTCCTCTTGATGCAATTTTACCGTCTTTATCGAAATCAATATTTACAATTTTAGATGCTGCATAATCTAATAAACAATTTCCCGGCCCTATATCTGAAGCAATATTAATACCTGTATCTGAAAGATGTGTGCCATTTGCAATTCCACCAATATTGATAATAAGCTTGGTCTCAGAACCTTCTGAAAATAAAAACTCATGAAAAGCAGGTATTAATGGTGCTCCTTTTCCACCATTTTTGATATCCCAATTCCTAAAATCTGAATAAACTTTTATCCCAGTAGAGTCTGCAATTAATTGTGGGTTTCCGGCTTGTATGCTTTCTGAATCTGTATGTTTAATTGTTTGTCCACTGAAAGCAATCCCACTTGGGGTATCTTTAACTTGTTCAAGTATTTTCTTAACAAGTTCAATCGATTTATTTGTTATTTCCTCATTTATTAATTCAGTACTTTGAAAATTTTTGTACTGTTTTGAAAAATTTATGCTTTGCAAATGACGAAATTTGAACGATTTTTTACTTTCTTCAAAAACATAGAGCCCACCATCTAGAGCATCCTTGCTTGTGCCAGACATTATTCCAATGAAGGCTGAATTATTTCCCATTAGATTGATGAAAGATTATTTATTAAACCTATTCTCTCCTTAGTTACTTTATTAAATGCAGCTTTATTATATTGGTTTATAGGTTGAGCATCGGGCATAGATACATTTACTGGATTAGTATGTTTCCCATTAATTCGAAATTCATAATGTAAATGTGGCCCAGTTGCTAATCCAGTAGAACCTACATAACCAATTACTTGTCCCTGTTTCACTCTCGATCCAACTTTAATATTTCTTTCAAAATTATTTAAATGTGCATATCTTGTTAAATATTTATTGAAGTGTTTTACATCAATAATATTTCCATATGAGTTTGAAAAGTTTGCTCTGACTACAATCCCATCTCCTGTAACTTTTACTGGAGTCCCAGTTTTTCCTCTGTAATCTGTTCCAGTGTGTGGTCTTATAGTATTCAAGATTGGATGTTTCCTTTTTAAATTGTAAGGCGATGTAATAGCGGCAAATTCAATTGGAGTTTTTAAGAAAGATTTCTTTACACTTTTACCATCCGCAGAGAAGTAGTCCTTTACCCCTTGTTGGGAAAATCTAAAAACAGAGAATTCTTTTCCATTATTTATAAATGTCGCAGCTAAAATATCTGAATTCCCAAGAAGTCTTCCCTCAAGATAAAATTCTGTATATAAAACCTTAACTTTGTCACCAACCCTTACATCAAATACAAAATCTATATCCCATCCAAAAACTATCATTAATTCATCAATAATATTATTTGGAACCTCAGCTTTTAAAGCAGATTCATACAATGATCGTTCAATTTTGTATTCTTTAAAAGCAANGTAAGAATTGAGGTTCGTTAATTTTTTTAATTTAAATCTATCTCCAGAAATCTCCATTAGATCTACTGCGGATTTTCCATCAAATTTTTTCAAGAATATTTTTTTACCGATATTTGAAAATATTATTTCATTGCCTGGCAAAAGAGTTTTAAAAGAATTTAAGTTCTCATCGTTTACGATTTTATTTATTAGCAAGGGATTAATCTTTAATCGTTTTAAGAGTGAGTAAAAAGTATCTCCCTTTTTAATTTTATAAGTTGTCTCGTCAGTAGAACCTATTTGAATCGGCTTTGTATCATCCTTGAAAGTTATACTCTTGCTTTGGTGGGTAACAATTTTGTTTTCAAAAATGTTGTTTGCTTTGAACATAAAAAAAACAATTGCTGCCAAAATTAGAAACAAAGCAAACTTTAAGCGATAATCAATATTCATGATGTTGATATTATATATAAAGCACTATGAATAATTACAAAGAACAACTTCAAATTATTAAACAAGGCATCGATGAGATTATTGGTGAAAAAGAATTAATAGCAAAATTAAAGAAAGGAAAAAAACTTAATATTAAAGTTGGTTTTGATCCCACTGCACCTGATTTGCATTTGGGACATACTGTAATTCTTAGAAAAATGAGGCAATTTCAAGACCTCGGTCATAATGTAGTTTTTTTAATTGGTGATTTTACTGGAAAAATTGGCGATCCAAGTGGTAAGAATAAAACTAGACCCCCATTATCAGAAAAAGAAATAAAAAATAATGCAGAAACTTATAAATCTCAGGTATTTAAAGTTTTAGATGACAAAAAAACAATTGTTGATTTTAATTCACGTTGGGGTAATAAACTCACTGCTACTGAGATGATAACTCTCGCAGCACAGTCAACTGTTGCAAGGATGATTGAGAGAGATGACTTTTCAAAACGTTATAAAAATAATCAGCCAATATCAATACATGAATTTCTGTATCCTCTAATGCAAGGATATGATTCTGTTTTTTTAAAAACTGATGTAGAACTAGGTGGAACTGATCAAAAATTTAATCTTTTAGTAGGAAGAGACTTACAAAAAAATGCACAACAAGAGCCTCAAACTGTAATTACCTTACCGTTACTTGAGGGCTTAGATGGAGTAAAGAAAATGTCAAAAAGTGAAGATAATTACATTGGTATTACTGAAGATCCTGATGAAATTTTTGGCAAAACAATGTCAATTCCAGATGAGATAATGTTTAAGTGGTTTGATCTCCTTAGCTTAAAACCTTTAGATGAAATATCTGCTCTAAAAAAAGCAATCTCTAAAGGCGATAATCCAAGAGACATAAAAATTCTTCTTGCTCTTGAACTTACAGAGAGATTTTCAAGTGAAGAGAGTGCCCAGAATGCAAAGGAAAACTTTTTAAAGAAATTTTCAAAAAATGAAATACCAGATAATATTCCAGAGAAAATTCTTAAGACTAAAGAGGCTATTCCACTAGCAAATATTCTCAAAGATATTGATATGGTATCAAGCACATCTGAGGCTTTAAGATTAATAAATCAAGGAGCAGTAAAAATTGATCAGCAGAAAGTTGAATCGAAAGATTATGATTTTGGTTTAGATGAAAAAAAATTAGTTCAAATAGGAAAGAAAAAATTTATATATTTAACTTTAAAAAACCATTGATATGAGTAGCAAAGATTTTGACTTAATTGTTTTTGGCGCAACCAGTTTTACAGGAAAGCTAGTTGTGGAGTATTTAGATAATAATTATAAGGATACTATAAGCTGGGCTTTAGCAGGGAGAAATAAAGAAAAACTTGAAGCAGTTAAAGAACAGTTATCTTGCGATGCACCAATATTAATTATTGATTCAGAATCACAAAATGATATTCAAAATGCTTTGTCTAAAACTAAATTAGTTATTACAACTGTTGGACCCTACCAGTTGTATGGAAATTTATTAATTGAAATGTGCGCTAAACTCGGCGTGGATTATGTCGATCTATGCGGTGAGCCTGGATGGATGTATGAAATGCAGAAATTTATTCCTGAAACTAAAAAAAGTGGCTCAAGAATAGTACACAGCTGCGGCTATGATTCCATTCCATCGGATTTAGGCGTTTTTTACATGCAAAATCTAGCTCAAGAAAAGTTTGGTGAAAGCTTGAAAGAGATCAAATGTAGAGTCGTATCTCTCAAAGGAGAATTTTCAGGAGGTACATTAGCTTCTTTAAAAGCAACAATGTCTAAATTGAAGACAAATCCTAATTTATTTCAAGTATTGATAAACCCTTTTGCATTATGTGAGGGATTTAAAGGTGCTGATCAACCACATGGAAATAAACCTTACTTTGATGAGATTACAAAAGAATGGGTCGCTCCTTTTTTTATGGCTCCCATAAATACTAAAAATGTGCATCGATCAAATTTAATGTTGAATTTCCCATATGGCGAAGAGTTTATTTATGAAGAAATGATTCCAGCAGGCAAGGGTGATGAAGGTGAAAAAGTTGCTAAAGCTATAGCCTCACATAACCCTCTTGGTAATGCGCCAAAGCCTGGAGAGGGACCTTCAAAAGAAGTAAGAGATGCAGGATATTATGAGATGTTATTTCTAGGCCTTAAAGATAATGAAATTAAATTAAAAGTATCAGTCAAAGGTCAGGGCGATCCTGGTTATTCTTCTACTTCAAAAATGATAACAGAATCAGCACTTTGTTTATTAAATGATTGTTCAAATCTTGAGGGAGGAATATATACGACTGCTCCAGCATTTGGATTTAAACTAATAAAAAGATTAGAACAAAATAATGTCATGCATTTTTCTTGTGTGAATTAATTTTTACCAGCCTGTTACATTGTTCACATTCACATATCAAATTTTTCAAAATTGTTTCATTTTTTAACTTTTTTGCAACACAAAATAAATAAATTTAAGAAGTAACTTTTTGGAGATTTTATGAAAAGATTTCTTAATCCTATTGTCATTATTGTGACAACATTATTCGTTGCTGCCTGCGGTGGTGGTGGATCAGATAGCCCAGCTCCTGCTCCTACGCCAGCTCCTACGCCAGCTCCTACGCCAGCTCCTACGCCAGCTCCTACGCCGGCTCCTACACCTGCTCCTGATTGTCCAGTTGGTGAAGATAGTGGAGTAGATACTGTTGATTTAGATGGTGCATCGAAATCAGTATGTCTTTTAACTTTCCCTGAAACAGCACCTATCACGGGTGATGTTAGTTTGGATAACTCAGCAATATACGCTTTGAACGGTGCAGTTTTTGTTGGTAATGGTATAAATGCAGATGGTACAGATGCTGGTGCGGATGGAGTATTAAATATCTCAGCTGGTACAACAATTGTTGGTACTGCTGGTGCAGGTTATACAAATGCAACTGCATGGGTTGCTTCGTTGGGCAGTTCTGTATCAGATTCTGATGTAGATTATCTTGTAGTTAAACCTGGATCCAAATTAAATGTTTCTGGTTCAGCTAACGCGCCTGTAGTCATGACAGGAGCAAGTGACCTTACCGGAGAAGTCACTGATGGTGCTGAAGCACAATGGGGTGGTTTAGTTATTTCTGGATTAGCTACTCAAAATAATTGTAATGTTGCAGATTTAGGAACAGCAGCTTGTACAGCTTCTGGTGAAGGTGCATCTGGTTATTACGGTGGCACTGATGATGCAGATAACTCAGGTAGTATGAAGTACTTCCAAGTTAAGTATGCTGGTTATAAGTTTACTAATGAAGATGAATTGAATGGAGTTGCTTTCCAAGCAGTAGGTTCAGGAACAGAAGTTGATTATATACAAGTCCATAATGGTTCCGATGATGGTATTGAGTTCTTTGGTGGTACAGTAGGTATGAAACACTTCGTTGTAACAGGTGCCTCTGATGACTCTGTAGACTGGACAGATGGTTGGAGAGGTTTTGCACAATATGGAGTTGTAGTTCAAACACTTTTCCCAGCAACAGATGCTGCAAGGCCAAAAGATAATGTAATTGAGGCTGATAATCTTGGAAGTGATATGGACAGAGCTCCAAGATCTTTCCCTAAAATGTCTAATGTAACTTTTGTTCAAGATTATGGTGGAGATACATTGCTCCTTAGAGAAGGTACAGGAGCATATATTCTTAACTCAATAATTGCGGGAAATCCTGATGATTCAAGCTATTGTCTAGATATTGATGATAATGAAACTTATAAGCATGCAGAATCATCTATGAATGGAATCAGATTTGAAGGTTCTATCTTTGATTCAGTGAAATGTGGTGATATGGCTGCATCACCTGGATTCTTTGATCCTTCAAGCAACGATACCGGTGCTGATGTTTTTGATGCAGGAGCAGTGTTACTGGCACAGCCCGTAGTTCAATTCGCGGCTACAGGGTTACATGGTTCCGCAAGAAATGCTGCTTACCTATCACATCCGTTAGTTAATTCTTATTATGCTGACTCCATAAGAAATGCTAATAACTATGATGCTAATTTGGAAAGCACAGATTTTATTGGTGGTGTAAAAAGCGATGCAGACGACTGGACTAAAGGTTGGACTTTTGGTCTTCATATTGAAAACATGAACAGTTACTGTCCGTATGGCACTGCCTTAACAACTATGAAAGACGGCGGCGGAGCAGCCTGTGAACTTGTTGCTTCTAATCTTGCTGATAAAAATATTAGGCTTATCGGTGGTGGTTTGCCGTATGTTATGAAAGGTAAGCTAGTTGTTGGTGACGGAACAGATGCTGGCGCACAGTATCTACAAATAGATCCAGGTGTAACAATTTACAGTGATTCTGTTGCTGGTGAAGGTGCATCTACAGATCTTGATTATGTCATCGTGCCTGTATATTCAAAAATGCTTGCAAATGGTGCTCCAGGTGCTCCTGTAACATTTACTACAAGCAGAGAGGTAAGAACTTCTGGTTCAAGTGATAGCTCAACTTTAAACGATAACATTACTGCTGATTGGGGTGGGTTAGTCTTTAATGGACTTGCTTATCAAAATAAATGTAATTTTGCTGACTTAGGTTCTGCTGCGTGCACTGCTTCTGGAGAAGGTGCTTCAGGAACATATGGTGGTACAAATGATGCTGATAACAGCGGCAATATGTTCTATACAGTTGTTAAATATGCTGGAAGAAAATTCAATGCCGAGGATGAATTAAATGGTATTGCTTTTCAAGCAGTTGGCAACAAGACTGAACTTGATTATATCCAGACTATGAATACATCTGACGATGGTATTGAGTTCTTTGGTGGCTCAGTAAACGCAAAACATTTATTTGTAGTTGGAGCTTCTGATGATTCTATTGACTGGACAGATGGTTGGAGAGGAAAAGTTCAACATGCTATTATTTGGCAGAGATATGACTCTACTAATCAGACCTATTCTATCGACAGGTCTATAGAAGCAGATAACTATGGAAGTGATATGGATAGAGGTGCAACAAACTCTTTTGGAGCACCATTGTTGTTTTCATATCCAAAATTTGCAAACTTAACCATTGTTGGCGATACCTTGGCAACTAACGACAAAACAGGGACCGCTATTCTCCTTAGAGAGGGAACTGGTTTTGATGGTAACAACATGGTTGTTGCTTTAGATCCACATGGTTGTTTGGATGTTGATGATGACACAACATATGACTTTAATGGCGATGGTACAGGTGAAGACTATCTCAGCTTTAAGAAAGCATTCTGGTCGTGTTCATCTTTAACACTTACAACTGAAGATGGAAGTGGACCAACAATAGCTCAAACCGAAACAATGATGACAAAGAATGGATCTGCAGCAGGTACTAATTCTTTGACAGGTTATTGTAATGGCGCGAATGAGAACGCAGTTGTAGCTGACGATCTATCTGCTGATAGTTTCTTTGATGCTACTTCGCACATTGGTGCATGTTCGGGATCAAGTGCAGATTGGACTGCAAATTGGGCTGTTGATCCATCAAATTAATTTTAATTAATTTATTTTGCTACCCCAATTACTTGGGGTAGCTTTTTTAGGGTGCTAAATATGTATAGAGTTTTATTATTATTGCTTTTAATACCTTTGATTTCCGCTCAAGAAAACCAGGAGCAAATTGAAGAGGTGAAAGTTTCCGTAAGCTTTATTCCAGACGAAAAAAGGGATACAAGCGAAATTTCAAGTGTCATTACTGCTGAGGCTATTAGTATTGCAGGAGACAGTGAAGCATCAGATGCTTTAAAAAGAGTTACTGGTTTAAGTCTTGTTAAAGGAAAGTATGTTTTTGTAAGAGGTTTAGGTGAAAGGTATTCTTCAGCTTTGTTAAATGGAGTTTTATTACCTAGCCCTGAACCTCTAAAACGTGTCGTGCCTTTCGATATCTTCCCAACATCTGTATTAGAAAGTGTGTTGGTTCAAAAAACTTACTCGCCACAATATCCTGGAGAATTTGGTGGAGGAGTTATAGATATGAGAACAAAAGCCCTCCCTGATGAAGAATTTTTTGAATATGGCTTCTCTACAGGATATAACTCATTAGCTACAGGAAAGGATGCTCCTACAATGGAAGGATATAATGATGACTGGACGGGTTTTGATACTGGATCAAGAAACCTACCTTCTTCTCTTTCTCCTATATATGCAAATGGAGATTTTATTTCTCTTGCATCTGCTTCATATGCTGAACTTGTAACTGCAGGTCAAAATTTTGGAGGTCAATGGGCCCCACAGATTAAGAGTTTGTCTCCGAACTTTGGTTTTGATTTTTCATATGGGAATTCATTTGATAATGATTATGGAAGATTTGGTGTTGTTATCAGTGCTGGTTATGATAATTCAAATTCATACATACCTGATATCAAAAGAACAAACTATGCTAGGGGTTCTGGTGAAGAATTAGTAGGCAGAGATACGTATGACGTTAAAAAAACTAATAATCAATTGGATTCGAACTTACTTACAACTTTTGGTTGGGACATAGATGGTCTCAACTATATTCAATTTACAAGTTTATTAGTAAGGAAAACTGACGATCGCCTCACTGAAAGTAATGGAAAAAATATTGAAGCTGACTTTTACGGTTTTAATACAAAAATTGAATGGGTAGAGAGGCAAATCAATTCTAATACTATCTCAGGAAAACATGACCTTAGTTCTGGTCTTGCTATTGATTGGCGCTTGAGCCATGCAGACGGCAAGAGATGGTCGCCTTTCGAAAGAGAATATTTCTATGAGTGTGATGCTGCATTTATTCAAGATTGTGGAGGTGTCTTAGAATTTTCAAGAAGATCAGACAGTAATTCAACACAGTTTTCATGGTTAGATGATGATGCTGATGAGGTTGCTATCGATTTTGTTTATCCTTTCGAAACAACTGAGAGAACAATAGATTTTAAGTTTGGTTTAAAACGACTCGAAAAGTCTAGAATTACTGATGTAAAAAGATACAGATTTTTACCAGATTTTGTAAATGGCTCCCTATTTGCTTCACGAGAGTTTAGATTACAACCCATTAATAAAATAATGGCTCCTGAGAACTTCCGTCTTGATAGATCAGGATTGATTCTTCTCGAAGAGACTTTGAATACAGATAATTATGAGGGTAATTTAGAAATTGATGCCTTTTATTTCTCTTTTGAAACTATGGTTAACGATAACTTAAGCATGAGCGCAGGAGCAAGGCAGGAAAACTCAGAAATGGAAGTTATAACTGAAAGTTTTTTTGGAGGACAAGACTTTTCCACTGCTAATGATGATTTAGATAAATTACTACCAGCTATAACATTAACTTATGAATTTGAAAACAATATGCAATTAAGGTTTGGTTATAGTGAGACAGTATCAAGACCACAATTTAGGGAAATGTCTCCAGTTTTATTTAGCAACTTCGAAACAGACAGATTAGAAAGAGGGTTTTTAGGTTTAAAATCCTCAGAAATTACAAATTATGATCTGCGTTATGAGTGGTATTTTGGTTTTGATGAATTTCTTACTCTTTCTTATTTTAAGAAAGAATTTATAAACCCTATAGAACAGGTTTTAGAGGCTGCAGCTACAACTAGTTACGTAAGTTATAGAAATGCAAGTACAGCTGAACTCGATGGAGCTGAATTTGAATATCAAAAACAATTCGGTGAGTTAATAAAGGGATATGATTTTTTTGGAAAAATAAATTTCACTTATACAGAATCAAATGCTGTAACAAATCCAGAGTTTGTTGTTTTGTCATCTTACGATGATAGACCGCTTGTAGGTCAACCAGAGGATATTTTAAATATTCAGTTAGGTTATTATGCAGCCGATGATTCTAGATTTAGTATTATATACAACGATGTAGGGGAGAGAATTAGAGAGTTAGGATCGGATGTCATTCCAAATGTTCTTGAAGATCTACCCCCATTACTTGATATTGTTTATAAAAAATCATTTCAAGCATGGAATGGAGATTTAGATGTCACTGTAAAGCTTCGAAATCTACTAGAAGAGCCATATGAGGCACTTCAGGGCAATCAAGTCTTTGAATCTTATTCAACTGCTTCGTCTGCTTCAATTAGTTTTAAATACAGTTATTAAAGATTGAAAGATAAAGTTTTATTTGTCTGTATCGAGAATGCTTGTAGAAGTCAAATAGCTCAGGCTTTGACTGACATGTCATTTCGCACCCAACTGCAAGCATTCTCGGCTGGTTCACATCCAGCAGATCAGGTAAATCCAAAAGCTATTGCTTCTCTTAAAAGATATGGAATAGAAGTAAGCAATTTAAAACCAAAATCTGTAAGTGATTTTATTGGTGAGGATTTTGATTTTGTTATAACAATGGGTTGTGGGGATGACTGCCCATATTTTCCTGGTGCAATAAATTTAGACTGGAATATACCTGACCCAAAAAATATGAATGAAAAAGAATTTGACGAGGTAAGGGATATGATTTTAAGAAATATTTTAGATCAATTTAGTAAAGATGATTAAAAATATACTTTCTGAATTCTTAGGAACACTTCTATTAGTTTGTATAGTTGTTGGTTCTGGGATTATGGGTGAAAATTTATCATCAGGAAATGATGCAATATCACTATTAGCAAATTCTCTAGCTACTTTTTGGGGATTATATTTTTTAATAACAATTTTTTCAGTTAATAGCTCGCATTTTAACCCTGCTGTATCACTTGTAATGCATATTAGGGGAGAAATTAAATTTTTAACATTCCTATTTTTTGTATTTGCTCAGTCGTTAGGTGCAATGNTGGGAGCTATTTTAGCCAATGTAATGTTCGGATTTGAATATATAGAATTCTCAGAGAAGCCTCGGACAGGTGTAAATATTTGGCTTTCTGAAATTGTAGCAACTGCAGGTTTGTTGATTGTAATATTAGCTTCTCCAAAAGATAAAGTTGCAATTATGGTTGCCTCATTTATTGGTGCAGCTTATTGGTTTACCTCTTCGACATCTTTTGCAAATCCAGCAGTTACTTTCGGAAGAATTTTTTCAGACTCTTTTGCAGGAATAAGCCCATACGACTTTCCAATGTTTGTTTTAATGCAATTTGTTGGTTGCTTAGCTGGACTAGGAATTTATAAAATTATTTTTCCTCAACAAGATTAGCTTCTTCATCAAATTTGCATATCATTTGTGCAACAACTTCACCCTCAACAGCTAAATTAAATTTAGCTCTTCCTTCCATATCTCCAGTCACAACACATTTCTCAATTGTTTCCTGAACAATTTGTCTCACAATGTCTGTAAGNTGTTCGACGGTAATATCACTTATTTTTTTTTCATTTAAATCATCTGATGCAATGCATAAAGAAAATAGAGATGCAGTAATTAAAATTAATTTTTTCATAACAATTAGATATTATTAAAAAATAATAATTAAAGCCCTTAAATTGGTAAATAAACTACCGTATTTGTTGAGAGGATCATTATAAAAATTAGACATGTCACTATAGGGCCAAGCAAAGATCTACCAGTCATGTAAAAAAAGATCCTATTGAAATAAGGCAAAATAAACATTATCGGAACGATACCAAATAATAAATTTACACTTAGCCAATTTATAGTCCAAAAAACTTCGCCTGTAAAACCATAAGTAATATATTGAATGACTATTATTAAAATTAATCCGGCAGAATTAGCAAATCCTGCAATTAACCTTGATAGCCATTCGGGCTGATTTTTAAATCTCATACCACCATTTACTCTTAAAGAATTTGAAAAGAAAAAGACAAAAAAGAAAGGGAAGTACATTGCTAAGACTAAAAGCATTTCAGGTTGAAAAATCCTTACACCCATAAACCAAAATCTATAATCAATGTGAAATAAGAAGTAAATTAAAAAGAGTAAAGAGAAATACACAATAAAAATTATTAAGCCCAGTAAGATGGTTTTGTATATGTCCTTGAAAGAGAGTTCTAAGCCCCATGAATTAATTTTTACTCCGTGTTTCTTTCCAAAAAAATAATACGTAACAAAGAAAAGNAATATTCCAATTGAGCCATTCAAGAGNGCCCAGAGCATAACTGAGTTATTCATTCTTTGTGGAAAAAACCAAGTAAGTTGTCTTGTGGCAGCTTCTGGAAAAAGTGTTTTTGCAACCTCAACAAGAGGAATAAAAGTAACACATGCTATTCCAGCACTTACAAAAAAGACTGACCAAAATATAGTTTTTCCTACTCTATTTTGAACTGGCAAAGCTTCAGGTATAGGTTTAACAAGTGTCTTAAAGAAATTAATTTTCAATAGTGTTCTTGTTAAGGGAATTAAAAGCCAAAATGAGATGATCATATTTAATAATGTAAAGAACTCTTTCCATTGCCAGATTTGATCATACGTATCGAGTTTTATTGGAGCACCAAATACAGTTTCAAAATAGGCTAATTGGTTAGCAGTTGCTTCCGCATTGTAGGGTTGAAATGGATGAAGTAATTCTTCATTAAAAATTACTCTGAGTGTATTCGACTCCAAGTCACCATAATATTTCCCTAATTCAACTTCAGAAATATGCTCTTCTTTCTTTAAACCGCTGTTAACTGTACGTAAAGATTCTGGAGCGATTTTCATATTTGCCGCATCCCAATTTTTTAACTCATTCCTAAATGAGCCCTCATCGTACAATGCGTAACTGACCCCAACATTTGATCTAACATCTTTTAGGACATCATCTCGAAGTGTTAAAACATAGCCGGAAACGTAAACAGAATGCAGAAGACTCTTCTTATTTTGTTCGTCTGCTTTCTTTCCAAAATAATTTGCACCTCTAATTGCTGCATTCCCTCCCATAGAATGTCCGGTTGAGCCTAAAAGTTCTTTATTAATGAAATTAAAGTCAGAACTTTCATTTACATGTTCTATTAGGGCAAACATGCCATAGCCTTGTGTTGTTGCTGCAATCCTGCTTCTTGAGGAGCTTGATAGTCCTTGCGCATATGGATCTATTAAACCCACAACATAACCTCTTCGAGAAAGCTCTATAGCAATATTAGAAAGGGCTTCTTTCGATCTTTGGAAGCCAGGGATAATAGCTATAAAGGGGACTTTATTTTTTTCTGAAGCTATCTTTGGTTTGTACAGATCATAATAAATATACTGGCCATTACCTGTATCTAGTTTTTCAAGTGTGATTTCTGTTTTTCCGAAATTGAATTGAACAATAGAAGCAAGAAAAGAAGAAATTAGAAGAGCAACTAATCCAAATTTAAGATTCATAAGAATAAATTATTTTACTCTACCTAAATACGATCAAAAACCATATAATGTTTTCCCTTGGGTCTGTAGCTCAGTTGGTTAGAGCGCACCCCTGATAAGGGTGAGGTCGCCGGTTCAAATCCAGCCAGACCCACCATTTTTAATCAAACACTTTTAATTTTTGAATAATAAGATACTATTTCGATATGTCTAAGAAGAGTTTTTCATTCATATCNTTAGCTGCANTGATTTTTGTAGCAACCATTACATTTGACTCACTTAGCCATGCAGATGATTATNTTGATNATCATNAAGAAGTTGAGTGTTANGTTTGTCATACNGAAATTGAGGCTACCGCTTCTGTTGAAGTAGAAAAGATAACNACTAAACTTTATTTTATTGANCTTGANCTTGATGAATATCTTCTNGCTATCAATTTCNATTACTTNCTNACAAGAGCCCCTCCACAAAGATAAAGATCCCAATTATTTAAATTTTAATTTTTTAAAGGAGGTAAAATGAAAAATTATTTTTTAACACTTTTAATGAGTGTTTTTATAGTAAATAGCTTACATGCACAAGAAGACGTCGAAGAAGTAGTTGTTTCTTCATCACTTACATCTTCTGCTTTTAGTGAAATAGAAGATCCTTTACACGTCGTCGATGGAGATGAACTTGATAGTTCAGCGACACAAAGTTTAGGAGAGTCGTTGGATACACTACTAGGTGTTTCATCGCAAGATTATGGTGCAGCAGTTGGTCAGCCGGTTATAAGAGGTATGACAGGTGTTAGAGTGCGAATTCTAAATAATGGTTTTGTTGTACAAGATGTTTCTGCAATGGGTGGCGATCATCTTAATGAAGTTGATCTTAATGGTGTTAGCCAAATTGAAGTGGTCAGAGGTCCTTCATCACTACTATATGCGAAAGGTACTGTTGGAGGTATTATAAATATTGTTGACGACTTAATTGCTAAAAAGGATTTTGCAAAACAAGAAATTAATCTTGGTTTGGAGACACAAAGTGTCAGTGAAGGAGATTCACAGAGTTTCTCCTACAAGAATAATATTGCTGGATTTAATGTAAACCTTGCTTTCAAGGATTCAAGTTTTGGTAATTATGATATTCCTGAAGGAGCTGTAATTCATATGGAAGAGGAACATCATGAAGATGAAGATCATGATGAAGATCATGACGAGGAACATGAAGAGCATGAGGAAAAAGATTTTTTAGCAAATTCTGATTTTGCAAATACATCTCAAAGAATAGGTATTTCAAAAACTGGAGATTGGGGATTTGTAGGTTTTGGTTTCAGAGATCAAGAAAGCCTTTTTGGACTGCCGTATCACGTTGAACCGCCCGGTGCACATGGTGAGCATGGTGGTCATGATGACCATGGCGATGAAGACGATCATGATGACCATGATGAGCATGGAGAAGAAAGAATATTTTCTACTACAGACGCTCAAACTTTTGATATTCAAGGTGCTTTGAATTTTGAAGGTGAAACTTTAAAAAGAATTAGCTTCAATTTCAGAGATACAGACTTCCTTCATACTGAACAACATGCAGAAATGGAAGGCGAACATGATGAGCATGAGGAAGAAGAAGGTCATGATGAGCATGGACATGGTGGACCAACAAGTTTCACTAATGATGCTACTGAATTTTCAACTATTTTTGATTTTGGAAATGACGTTGTTTCAAGAAAAGCTATGATGTCCTTTATTGAATCCGACAGGGCAGTTGTTGGCTCTGAAGCACATATGAATCCAGTTAGTAGTGAGATGTTTATGCTTGGTTACTATACGGGTACTACTTTTGATGTTTACGATGTAAATTTTGGATTTAGATTCGATAAAGTCAATCGAAAGGGCTCAATTACCCATCATGAGGAAGAACATCATGATGATGATCATGATGAAGATGGCCATGAAGAAGAGGAGCATGAAGAAGAGATCGATTTCTATGACCTTGATTTCAATGAATATAGTTATTCATTTAGCTTAGGTAGAGAGTTTTCTGACAACTTATCAGCGAGTGTAAATTTCGCTTCTGTTGCTAGGGCTCCAGGAGCAATGGATTTATTCATGAATGGCGCTCACCTTGCAAGAGGTAGGTTTGAAGTTGGAGATCCAAACTTAGATGTCGAGCAATCAAATAATGTTGATATATCTTTTAATTACAGAAAAGATGACTACTTTGGCTCTCTATCAATCTTCAGTAACAATGTTGATAAATTCTTATATCTACAAGATGTTGAAGAACATCACGAGGATGAGGATCATGATGAAGACGGTCATGATGAAGATGAACATGAAGAAGAACATGATGACCATGGTGGGCTTCAAAGAGCAGAATATATGCAAAAAGACGCTGAATTCAATGGGTATGAATTTGAATTTGGTAGGAATATTTCTCTTGGAAATGGCTCGTTAGATTTGAGCTTTGGAAGAGATGTAGTGAATGGAAAATTTGCTGATGGTACAAGAGTTTCAAGAATTGTACCAGCAAGAAATATTTACACTGCAAAATATTCAAACAGTGATAATTATGTATTGAAAGTTATCTTAAAAGATGTTGCAAAACAAGATAATATTGGTGAAGACGAAACAGTAACAAGTGGGTTTCGAATGTTAGATTTGAAAGCGATGAAAACATTCGATTTCGCAGCTGGTTCAGAACTATCAGTTTCTGTTTTTGCTAACAACATTCTTGATGAGGTAGCAAGAAATCATACGTCTTTTGTTAAAAACGAAGTTCCTTTACCAGGAAGGAACGTAGGAGTTAGATTGAAATTAAATTTTTAATATATTGATGGGTTATTAAAACTCGTCCATATATTAGNAATTAATGATNAAATTATTCCTNCTAATATTGATATCCTTTTCTATTTTCTCAAATGAGGAAATAGAGGAGGTTATCACTACTGGCACTCTTCTTAAAGAATCTGAATCAAAGTTTTCCCCTGTAGAAATAATTACAGCAGAAAAATTCGATGAAATTGGTGTTTCAACTATTGCTGAAATAAGTAAATATTTATCTGCATCCTCTGGTTCACATTTTCAAACTAATACAATGGATGGAGTAGATCAGGGAATGTCTGCTATTAC
>FUFK010040442.1_pt1 | contig 56285 bp, 48 predicted proteins | sample 1021851 | NCBI WGS metagenome assembly FUFK01 (sample SAMEA51879418, study PRJEB19060) | metagenome
ACAACAACTATAACAATAGACGCAAAAGCTTCAACTTTACTAGTACATACATCAAGTGGTGTAACAACACCTGAGTTTCACATTGGTTTAGGCACAATAGAGCCATCATCAACAGCATCATGGACCACAAAGGGTAAATTAGTAATTGGTGCCTTAGATGCAACCACAGGGGTTTTTAGTGGTCAAGTAACAATTCCACAAACACCTAGTGCTGATACCGATGCTGCAAGTAAAGGTTATGTAGATGATTCAATAGAATCAGGTTCGGTTGAGGTTGCAAAAAGAATTGAGATTACTGTTAAAAATATTAGTGGTGGTAGTTTATCAAAAGGCACAATAGTTCATGCATCACCAAGTGTTTCACCACCAAGTGGTAATGTTGTTGAGGTTATTGCAGCTGATTATGATGATGCCACTAAGATGCCAGGAATAGGTATATTAAATGAAACTATTGCAAATGAAGCCGAGGGTGCTGCTGTTATGATCGGTGCTGTACGTGGTATTAACACATCTAGTTTTAGTACTGGTGATGAATTATTTGTTGGTAATAATGGTGCATTTACAAACACAAAACCAACAGCTAATAATGAGTTTATCCAAAAAATAGCAATAGTTTTAAAAGTTCATGCTAGTAATGGATCAATAAAAGTGTTTGGTGCTGGTAGAGCAAATGATGTTCCTAATCAAATAAGTAGAAATGTAAACTTTACTGATAACTCTAAACTTACATTTGGTGATTCAACAACACCTGATTTTCAAATATATCACGATGGCAGTAATAGTTATATTAATGAAGATGGTACTGGTGTTTTAGCAATACAAAGTAATGGAACAGAAGTTCAAATTAATAAAGGTGCTACTGAATATATGGCTAGATTTATAACAGATGGTGCTGTTGAATTATATTACGACAACTCTAAAAAGTTTGAAACAACAAGTGGAGGAATTAGTGTTACTGGTTTAGGTCAATTTAGTAACAAAATATTAGTGGCTGATGGTAGTGTATCAGCACCCTCTTATTCATTTACAAATGATACTGATACAGGTATTTATCATAGTGGTACACAATTAAAGTTTGCATTGGCTGGTTCAGATAAAATTACAATTTCAAATAGTCAAACAACAATTGAGGATACATTAATAGTCAATGATCATATATCAGCTGATGATAAAGTTATAATTGAGGGTAATACAAATCCTCATTTAGAAATACAAGATATTACTAACGAAAGATATACAAGATTATATTCAGGTGATTCTGAAAGTGTTTTATCATATACGAATCCCACATTTTCATTAAGAACTGGTGAGTTCAATGGTACAGTTGTTTTTAGTGTTGATAGTTCTAGAAATGTAACATTTAATAATAATGTATTGCCTGATGTGGATTCAGCTAATGATTTAGGATCAACATCTTTAAGATGGGCAAATGTTTGGGCAGATAATATAAATGGTGGCACACCAGTTAATGGTGGTGGTACAGCTACATTTTTACCTAGATGGTTAGATGCAGATACAATAGGTGATAGTATTTTAAATCAATCTAGCAATGATATTNTAATTGGATATAATTCTAATTCAACACACTCATTTGAGAAAACATTTGCAACAGGACACGCAACAGGCAATAGAGGTGCTGAAGTTCATTTCGGTATGGATGATGGTGGTGGCAATGTTGGAATGAGAGTAATTAATTCTGCATCTTCAAACGCTAGTTTTAATGCTCAACATATAGAGTTTCATACACACGAAGGAGGAGTTTCTGTTGGTAAGAGAATGGAAATTTTAAGCACTGGTAATTCTATTTTCTATAATAGCGTTGGTATAGGAACTTCTTCGCCTTCTACAACATTAGAAGCAGTTGGTATCATACAAACTACAGGGAATGGTGCTAGTTTTATGTTTGAAGATAGAGTAAATTCTGGAAATAAATGGGAATGGTTTTCTGCATATAATAAAGCAGGGTTATATAAAAATCATAATACTGCTGAAACTGTTATGACTATTGATAGTTCTGGAAACGTAGGAATTAAAGAAACAAATCCATCAAGTTATTTTTCACCAGATTTAGTTGTTAAAGCAAGTGCTGATTTAGGTGGTATTACAATTAGGTCAAATGCAACATCACATAGTAATTATCTTATGTTTGCAGATGGCACAACTGGTAATGAGAGATTTAGAGGTTATGTACATTATGACCACACAAACGATATATTGAACTTTGGTTCTGCTGCTGCTCTTTCATTATCATTAGATTCAAATCAAAATGCAACTTTTTCTAGTTCAATTTATACTAATAATTTTATAAGATTGCAAGGTCAAGCAGATGCAAATATATATCTACAAAGTAGTACAGCAAGTACGTCTCTTTGGAATATAAAAGCAAGAAGTGATGATTATTTTTTAATTGGTAGAGTTGGTGTTCAAAATGACTTTTTTATAAGTAATATTGGAAATGCCCATTTTGCTGCTTCGGTAGGAATAGGAATTACAAGCACTCCACCATCACCATTAACAGTAGTTGGAACTGGTGTTGGTGCAAGTGGAACAATAGGAATACAAGGTGCAAATGCTCATGTAGGTTTTAAAAATAGTAGTGGAACATTTAGAAGTTGGGTTGGTCATTTTAATGCAGCAAATCATGGAAGCGATGCTGATTTAAATTTAAAAACAGGATATGGAACAACAGGAAATATAAGATTTTCTGCTGATGGCGATACTACTGCTGCACAAATGTTTTTACAAGGTTCAACAGGTAATTTAGGAATTGGGGTAACACCTGAAGCGTGGACAGTATTTAATCCTGTTTTAAGAGTAGGAGATGGTGGTTCATTAACAGGAACAGGTACAAGTAATTTCAGAATGTTTGCAAACACTTATTATGATGGTTCTTATAAAAGAATTGGTTCAGGCACAGCAACACAATATGAACAAGATGGGTATCACGCTTGGCTTATTGCTGCATCAGGAACAGCAAATTCTACTATTTCTTGGTCAGAAGGAATGAGATTGACATCTACTGGATTAGGAATTGGAACAACTTCACCTTTTTCAGGAAATAAACTAGATGTAAGAGGTGGTAACATAATGGTTGGTGGATTTGGTGGAGGTACTGATTATGGATTAATATTAACGCCAGATGATGGAAGTGGTTATTGGAATATAGCTAATGTTACTGGTGGTGCTTTGACTTTTAATAATAGTGCAACTATTGGAAGTAGTGAGCAAATGAGATTGACAACAACAGGATTAGGAATTGGAGGAACACCAAGTACATTTGCTAATTTTACAAATGTTACAATTCAAGGTGGTTCAAGTGGTTCTAATCTTGACTTTAAAAATTCAATCGGTACAAGAGTAGGAGCAATAGTTAGCACTCCAAGTTTATTAAGTGTTGAAACAAACACATCAACTCCTGTTATTTTCAAAACTAACGATACAGAAAGAATGCGTATTACTTCTTCAGGGGAATTACAAGTAACAGGTAATGGTGTAATAAAAAATCAAGAAAGTGGTGGTAATTTTAGCTATTTACAACAAACGAGTTCTGATTCAAGGTTATTTGTACAATATTCACAACCTTTATTATTTGGTACAAACGCCACAGAAAGAATGCGTATAGATAGTTCAGGTAATTCAACTTTTTCAGGAAATGTATTGATTTCAAGTAACGGAGATGCTACTCAATTACAAATAAGAAGAGCAAGTGCAAGTCAAGATAATGGCTTACAATTACAAGATCAAAACGGAAATAAACACGCTATATTTAATCTTGAAGGTAGTGTAACAAATAATTTACAAATTGCATCANCCCAACAAATTTTATTTCATACAAGCAGCGATTGTGCAAACCCACCTACAAGTGAGCGTATGCGTATTACAGGTCAAGGTCGATTAGGACTTGGGACGACTTCGCCTTCAAATTTGATTCACATTTATAATACAGCATCAGCAGATGTTGGTTTAATAGAATCAACACAAGTATTTTCAACATTAGCATTTAAATCAAGTACAAACTCATCTACTGTTACAATAGGTATTGATGGTGCTGGAAATGCTGCTATGGAAAACAAACTATCAAGTGGTGGTTTAAATTTAGTAACAAATGGAAGCACAAGATTATCGATTAATAGTTCAGGAGATATTTTATTAGGTGGTATTACAACAGTTGGAAATACACACGCTAGTTTTGATAGTGCATCAAATGATAGAATGATTTTTAATATAGGAAGTTCAACAACAAGTTCTATTGATATAATTAATTTTAGAAATCCCAATGGTATAGTTGGTGGTATTAACACTGATGGATTTACAACTAGTTTTAGTTCATCATCTGATTATAGATTAAAAGAGAATGTTGTAAAATTAACAAATGCTTTAGATAAAGTGGGAGAGTTAAAACCTAGTAGATTTAATTTTATAAATGAGGAAAAAACAGTAAATGGTTTCTTAGCACATGAGGTTGAAAATATAGTGCCTGAAGCAATATCAGGAACTAAAGATCAAGTTGATGAAAAAGGTAATCCAGTATATCAAAGGATTGACCAAAGTAAATTAATACCTTTATTAGTTGGTGCTATACAAGAACTAAAAGAGGAAATAGAAATATTGAGATCACAAATAAATTCTTAAATTTGTAAAAAAAATTATGAATCAATACAATTGGAAAATAAATGCATTAGATGCAAAAATTCATGAGAATGACAAAAACAATGTAATTTATANTGTTCATTGGAGTTATATTGCAAAAGATGAATCAGGTGAATATCAAGCAAGTTCTATTGGTACTATAAGTGTTGAATATAATCCTGATGAACCTTTTATTGAATATGATGATTTAACAAAAGAGGATGTTGTTGGTTGGTTAGAATCAAAGTTAGATGTTGATCAAATAAAATCTAACTTGGACCAACAAATTGAGTTACAAAAAAATCCAGTAGATGAAACCCTTTATCCTAACTGGGAATAATAATTAATTTTAATTTATATAAAATGGCAAAACTAGAAAAAGAAAAATTAGAGAAACTACAATCATTTGTAGCAAACAAAGAATCAATAATTAAAGAAATAGGTGCTAGAACAGTTGCTTATAATTTAATTCATAAACTTCAAGATCAGTTAGAAAAACTTGAGGTTGAGCAAAAAGAGTTTACAAATGAAATTGAAAAAGAGCATGGTCCATGTTCAATAAATATTTCTGATGGTGAGATCACACCAGTAGAAAATAAAGAATAATGCCTTTAATTAATGCATCAAGTTTTTTACTTTTTAAGGATCAACAAGTAATTGGTCATTCTAAAGATGTAAAATTTGAATTTGATGTTGATCTCACAGAAATAACTAATAAAGATTCACAAGGATTTGCTGAATATTTACCATTAATAAAAGGTGGTACTGCATCTGTATCAGGACTTACAGCGTATGATGATTCTTTAAATTTTGAGGAATTTGCTGATCAGGTTTTGACTAGATCTTCACAAGTTTTTTATTTTAAGGATCCTAACAATGAAGAATTTATAATCCGTGGCGATGGCTTTATTGAGAGTGTTGATGAAGTTAGTGATCATGAATCAATCACAGAGTTTAATTTAAAAATTAAATTAACTGGTGTTATAACTGCTGGTGATACCAGGAACTGGGAAAATATTTTTGATTTATGGGAAAATATTGCAAGTGAATGGCAAAACACATAAATTTATTATTTGTATATTTGATTAAATTTTTAAAACATATATAAATGGCTACAACTGGTGTATTTAACGGAACTGATTTATTATTAAAATTTCATTCAACTGATGGATCTGAAGTTGCTGTTGGTCATTCAACTAGTGCTACTTTATCTTTGTCAAATGATTTACCTGAGGCAACTACAAAAGACAGTAGTGGCTTTGCTGAGCATATTGCTGGTGTTATTTCTGGCGAGATTTCATTTGAAGGTTTAGTTGCATATGATGATGCAAACAATGCAATTGAGGCGGCTGATTATCTTTTGGCTAGAACTAAAATCTTCTGGGAATTTGGGACAGCTGAGACAGGAGATTCAGTTTATTCAGGTTCAGGATTTTTAAATTCTGTTGAAATGAGCGCTGAAATGGAATCACCTGTTTCTTTTAGTGGATCAATCACTGTAACAGGATCTATTTCTAAAGCAACTAATTAATAATATATAAATCAGGCACATGGTTAATCTGTGTGCCTTTAATTTTATTATATGGCAAACAAGAAAAGAGGTTACTATACTATTAAATTAGGTGGTAAAAATAGAGTCATGCATTTCAGCATGAATTTTTGGGCAAATTTTACTGATTTACTTGATATTTCACTTGAAGATTTAGGTAAAGTTTTTGATGGCGGTGTTTCTATAACAGCAATTAGGGCATTAATTTATTCTGGTTTATTAGCTAATGATCAAGAGCAAAATAATGAAATTGATTATAATGAATTTACTGTTGGAATGTGGTTAGAGGATTTTGAGGCAGATAAATTAGATGAGATAGTAAATGCTATGTTAGAATCCAGAATCTTAGGCAACAACTTAAATGCAGGTATTGATCGTAATATAAAAAAAACCACTAAAAAGGGAAAGTAAACAGCCAACTTGATTGGGACACTCTTGTTGATTTTTACATTGGTCAGGTTGGCATAAATCCAGATAGTTTTTGGTCCAATACATTTAAAGAAAATCAATTACTTGGTGAATCTTATTTAATAAAACAAAATTTAGAATGGGAAAGAATCAGGTATATGTCTGCAATGATTTACAATGTAAATTGTCAAAAGCGATCACAAATGATAAAACCAGACAAATTATTTCCGCTTCCACAAGATGTTTATTTAGAAAGAGGTAAACCAAAATCTACAGTTGATCAAATGATTGCATTTAAAAAAAGAATTGAAGGCATGAAGTTTAAACCTATCGATTAAATATTTCTTATTTTTGTAAAAACTTTCTTTTATGGCAGAACAAAGATTGCGGTATTATATAACAGGAGATGCTAAAGGTTTAAATGCTGCATTAAACAGAGCAAGTTCAAGAGTCAATGCTTTTGGGCAAAAATTAAAATCTGTTGGTGCATCATTACAACGTTTTTCTGCTATTGGTGCATTGGCTGGAGGCGCAGCTATCAAAATGGGTGCTGACTTTGACAAGTCAATGACTAAAATAAAAGCACTTGTAGGTGTTGCTGGTGATGAAGTTGATTCTATGTCTGGTAAGGTTAGAGAAATGGCTAAACAGACAGGTGTTTCATCTAGTGAGGCAGCTGATGCATTATTCTTTATTACTTCAGCAGGTTTGAGGGGATCCGATGCTATGGACGTTTTAAATGCATCCTTAAAAGCAAGCGCATCTGGTTTAGGTGAAACTAAAACAATTGCTGACTTAGCTACATCAGCTATGAATGCTTATGGTAAGCAAAACTTATCTGCAAGTGGCGCAACTGATATACTAACAGCTGCAGTTCGTGAAGGTAAATTAGAAAGTTCAGAATTAGCGGCAACTATGGGTCAAGTATTACCTACTGCTGCTGCAGTTGGATTAGAGTTTAATGATGTTGGTGCTGCTTTAGCGGCTATGTCAAGAACTGGTACACCTGCAGCACAAGCCGCAACTCAGTTAAATGCTATTTTATCTGCATTATTAAAAACAACACCTGCAACTGATGAGGCCTTTCAAAATATGGGTTTAAGTGCTGCTGGTTTAAGACAACAAATTAAAGACGAAGGTTTATTAAGTGTTTTAGATACTTTAAAAAGTGGTATTGATGGTAATGCTGAGGCGGCTGCTGCAATATTTCCAAATATTAGAGCATTAAGAGGTGTTTTAGATCTTACTGGTGCTGGTGCTGAGCAAGCGGCTCAAATATTCCAGTCAATGAATAATACTTTGGGGGATACTCAAAAGGCATTTGATACAACAGCACAAAGTGCTTCTTTTCGATTAAGTGCATCTTTAAACATAGCAAGAGAATCATTTGCTCAGATGGGTGCAATATTATTAGAGACATTACTTCCATTAATTCAAGATTTAGCAGGTTTTGTCACTAGAGTTTTTACAGCATTTAATAATTTAGATGTAAGCACACAAAAAATAATAGCAGGTATTGGTGTGTTGTCTTTGGCTTTACCTACGATAATATCTTTATTTGGCACTTTATTGACTGCATTGTCTGCTTTAATGACACCTGCAGGTGCAATTGGAGCCGCTTTAGCTGGTATTGCTTATATAATTTATAAAAATTGGAGTGAAGTTGCGCCTGTTGTTGTTGGATTGTATAACCAATTTGTTGATTTGTATAATTCCTCACTAAGTTTGAGAAAGGTAATTTTTGGAGTTGGCGCTGCATTTAAAAGTGTGTTTGTTGGTATTAAGACAATTGTAAAAGAATTTATTAATGTATTTCAAACAGTTTTTAACGTAATAAAGGCGTTTGCAGAAGATGGAATGGATGCAAATTTTGGCGATATTTTAAAACAAGGTTTTGAAAATGGTAAACAAATAGCTATAGATGGTGCGAATGAAATTGGAATGGCATTTACTGATGGTTTTGAAAATGCATTAGGATCACAGTTAGAAAAGAAAACTGTTGATCAATTAAATACAACTTTAAGTAATGTCAAAAATAAAGTATCAGGTACTTTTTCTAGTTTTTTCAGTGGTTTGACTGGAGGAATTGGAATTGGAGGTGATGCTGGGACTGTTAGCACTGGTGATGGTTTAGGAAATGATCAAGCAAGTATTGATCACTTTACAAATTTATTTAAAACTCTTGGAGATGTTGGCAATGAATCAGATAATACAAAAGATAAAATAAATGAATTATCTGAAAATGCAATTTTAGCTGGTCAAGGTATGGAACAAGTGTTTGGTCAATTAGGGCAAAGTGTAGCAGGATCCATGGCTATTGCTAGTGGTGGACTAAGTGCTTTTTTAACAACTTTAGTGAGTGGTGCAATAAAATATATTGGTGCATCTTTAGCTAAATCGACAGCTGGTGCAATTGAAGCAGGTGTTGAATCTTCCAAAGCAGCTGGACCATTTGCAGCATTTGTTTTACCTGCATTGATAGCTGGTGCAGTTGCTACTGTAAGTGGTGCATTTAAAAAAATACCTAAGTTTGCAAAAGGTGGTATTGTAAGCACACCTACTATGGGACTCTTTGGCGAGTACCCAGGTGCTAAATCTAATCCTGAGGTGGTAGCGCCTTTAGATAAATTACAAGGAATGTTAGGTAATAATGGAGGTGGTAGAGTTGAGGTTGGTGGTCAGTTTACATTAAAAGGTCAAGATTTAGTTGTGGCTTTGCAAAGAGCAGACAGAAATAGAAACAGAATTAAGTAATGGCATATGGTGTTAAATTTCGTTTAGAATTTTCTGATGATAATCTTAAAGGTAAAAAAATTGAAATTCTTAAAGATGGTTATACAGGAAGTGTTTTGCCTTTAATTGGTACTCAAAATCCTTTACAAATAACTTGGGATCAAGATGATGATTTTTATAATCCGATCATTGGTTCAACATGTCAAATAAATTTATTTGTTACTGATGATACTAATTATGATGATTTTTATACAGCTGATGAAAGAGAATATAAAATTAAAATATCTTTTAAAGATTCAAGTGATGTATATCAAACTTACTGGGAGGGTTGGTTGTTAGTTGATCAATTCCAAGAATCTGTAATTACAAAACCTTTTCCTATAACATTAAAAGGATTTGATGGTTTAGGTAGTTTAGATGCATTTACTCAACCACTTGATTTTAGTGTAAATCCAATAGTATTCATTGGTTCAATTTTAAACAATTTGAATTTAGGTTTTAGTTTTTATGTTTCTAATGATATACAAAGAAGTAGTGCCACATCTGGTCATAACTTTTTTGATCAATCATCTGTTTCATCCACAAATTTTTTTACTGATGGAGTTGATCCAAAAAATTGTAAAGAGGTTTTAGAACTGATTTTAAAATTTACAAATTCTAGAATATTTCAAAGTTATGGTCGATGGTATATTATTAATAATTCTAGTTATAGTGAACAATCAGTTAAAGATGCATCGGCAACAACAGCTAATGGTGGTGCAATACCAACTGGTATTAGAGCAAGTGAAACATCTAGTTTACAAACAAATGGAACAGAATCAATTAAATATGATATATATAATTCAAGTGGAATTTATCAATCATCAAGTACAGTTAATGTTTTAAGTAGTGTGCCAAGTGATTTACAACCTTTAAATAATAATTTAGCAAAAGAATATTTACGACCATTAAAAGAATATGTTCAGGATGTTGATATGAAAGGAAGATTTAGTTCAAATATATTATCAAACTCTGGATTTGAATTTGGAACTACAAGTTGGACATTAACAAATAGTAGTGTGGTTGATGATTTTAGTTTCCAAGGTGATAAATCATTAAAAACAACTACTGTTGTTACATCAGCTGGATCAACAAGTGTTATTGCTGTAAATTCGTTTGTACCTCAAAAAGTCAGAAGGGAGAGAGTTGCATTTAAATTAAAAATTAATACTTTTCTAGATTCAACCATATCAGGTGATGCTGGTTTTAGATTTCAATTGAAAGCCGATCCATTTGTCATACCAGCAGATCCACCAGTTGCAGATCATTATTGGTCAGAATCAGCTAATAGTTGGGTTACAACATCAACAATAAATGAGGTTGAAATTGTAAATCCTAGAAGATGGAAAAGTTATGATTTTAATATTGATATATTGCCAACTGGTAGTGTTGCTTACTGGGAAATATACCTTTTTATATATGGTCCATACCAAAGTAATACAACAGGTTTTACAGCAATGTTTTATGATTCTATTATTTTAGAGGAACAATATATTGACACAAATAATAATAGATCAGACATGTTTCAAAAATTTGATTTATTGCAATATGTAAGAAAAAGAACAGACGATGTATCAGGTGTAAAAAAATTAGAAAATTTAGTTTTAACTAATGCTAGATATGATAATGTTTTTGGTGAATATTTTAGATCAAGAGATAAAACAAATTTTTTAAAAAGTGTTGAGGAAATAACATCACAACAAGTGATGAATGACTTTAGAGATTTTCTAGTCAGATATGAGGGTAATTTATATAATAATAATAATGATCCTATTGGACCACATAATAAAGTTTGGATAAATTTTGGCACATCTATTTTACAAGAACCTGTTTCATGCTATATTGATAGTATGACCTATGATGTAAAAAGAAACTTATATAGTGTTGTCATGCATATTCCAAATCAAGATGATGATATAACATCTGATTTTATAATAAAATTTTAACTTTTTTCTTTTCCTGTTTGCTGCTGGGTATTCTCTTTTTATTAAGGGAGTACCCTTTTTTTCTTAAAATATTTTTTTTATTTTTAAATAATTTTTTATATTTGTAGACTAAATTTAAAGTTATGTTTAAATATTATTTTGATGAAGATTTGAAAAGATTGAATATGAAAAGATATACAATCTGTCAAATTCTTGATTGCACAATGCCAACTTTGGCATCTAGATTAAATAATCCTGGATCATTTACTGTTTCTGAAATTAAGAAACTGCAAGATGTAGGATTTGATTCTATGAAACGTTTAATTTAAAAATTATTTTTACCTATGAAATCAGTAAATATTAAAGGAAAGGAATATATCACAGTTAATGAAAGATTGATATATTTCAGAAAACAAGCGACATTTAAAGGATGGCGCATTGTAGAAGATCTTATTGAACTTAATGAAAAAGAAGGAGTTTTTAAGGTCAATATAGTGGATGTGAATGAAAACATAATAAGTTCTGCACATGCACAAGAATATAGAGATGCAAGTTATATTAATAAAACTTCTTTCTTAGAGAATGGTTTTACATCGGCACTTGGTCGAGCATTGGGTTATTTAGGGATTGGTATTGATACTTCAATTGCAACTGCAGATGAGGTAGTAAATGCGATCAAAAATCAAAATAAACCAAGAACTCAATATAACAATACAAGTCAAACAAAAAATAATCTAAATCAATTACAAAATGTCAAATTCTAAAACTAAGTATTATGATGGGATACGAATATTCCAAAAAAAAGAAAATCAACCATGTTATAGCGGTGTATTAACACCAAATAAATTAGTTGAATTTTTAAAATCTGGTCAAGCGGATGGTGCTAAATCTGAATATCAAGGTGACACTCAATTTAAATTTAATTTGTGGGTCAATGATGATGGTTCTGCATCTATGACTGTAAATGACTATCAACCTGATCAGCAATCAGTCAATAATGATCAAGTTGATGGATTACCTTTTTAGTTTACAGCAAACTTAAAGGAAGAGAGGGCAGCCATTTGGTTGCCTTTTTTTTTGTTATTATTTTTTTTATTTAAAATATTTTTTTAAATTCAAAGAAAATTAACAATTATGAAAAAAAGACAATATAGGTCAAACCAAGGTAGAAAACCAAAACAAGTTGCTGAAACACAAAAAGTTATTTTAGTTGCATTTATTGGGTTATTAGCAGTAACAGTTTATTTAATATTAATATGAAAATAGTAAAAGATAGTAATGACATATACCACAGCCATAATAGTATATCGGCTAGTGGTTTAAAAATGATAAGCAAATATTCTGTTTATCATTATTTAAATCAACTACCAAGAGAAACAGATTCTATGGCTTTTGGGACAGCTGTTCACACTGCAATTTTAGAATCAGATACTTTTTATGATATTTATTTTCCAATGCCTGAGATTGGCGATCTTAGAAAAAAAGAAAATAAACAAATAAAATTAGAAGCAGAAGAAAAAGCAGAAGATAAGATTTGTCTTTCATTTAATGATCACGAAAGAATTAAGCAAATAATACAAAATTTTAAAAAAAATAATTTAGCACAACATTATTGTAAGGGCGAAATCGAGTTATCACATTATGGTAGATATAAAAATGTAGATGTAAGAGTTAGGCCAGATGTAATTAATTATGTTTCTGGTTATATTGCTGATGTAAAAACTTGTCAGGATGCATCACCTGATGCTTTTAGAAGAGATGTCTTTAAATGGGGTTATCATTTGCAAGCCGCTTTTTATATGGATATGACTGGTGTTCAAACTTTTAAGTTTGTATGTGTAGAGGTTAATCATCCATATACTGTTGTAGTCCATACTCTAAATGATGAGTTTATAAATCTTGGTAGAAAAAAATACCAACAAGCATTTAATGATTGGAAAAATTATATTAGAAATAAAGAAGTTAAACTTTACCATTCGGACACAATATGTGATGATGGATCTTATTTAATATGTAAATAATGAAAAAAATAAAAAAAATTGTAAACAAACATTTTAATCTTAAAATAAATAAAAAAACTAGACAATTTGAATATGTCTTTGCTAGAGCATGCTATTATAAATTATGTAGAGATATTGCTGGTTTGTCTTTTGCTAAAATTGGTGAAAGTGTTGGAAAGGGTCATGCGACTGTATTGCATGCACTTAAAGAACTACCTTACATGGTAAGACACAATAATATTAATTTAAAAAAATATAATTCTTTAATGAGTAAATTTGACATTAAGATGGAAGAACAAACTCATTTAAGTGTTGATCAAATTGTTAGAGATTATAATTTTTTATTATTAGAAAACGATTCTTTAAAATTAAAAATATCTGAACTTGAAGAAGTTATTTACAGGTTGGCTGATTTGGATTAAATTTTTTTTAATTTTGTTAAAAAATTTTAAATGTCAAATCCTTTTGATAAATATCTGGGCAAAGAAGATAGATTACAAAATAAAGTAATGAATTATCTAAGTTATAATTATCCTAGTGCATTATTCACTCACATATCTAATGAAGGTAAAAGGTCACCTTTTGAAAGATATAAAATGAAAGTCTTAGGAGCAAAACCTGGAGTGCCTGATGTAATGATATTTACACCAAATAAATTTTACAATGGTTTAGCGATTGAATTAAAAGTTGGATATAACAAGCCATCAGACAATCAAAAAAAGTGGCTTAAATCGCTTGAAAACGCTAAATGGAAGGCAATTTGGCTTAATGATTTTGATAAAATAATAACAACAATTGACAGCTATTTTAAAAATGAGGAAATCTAGAAGTATATATTTTGATGAGGATACTCAAAAAGTAAGATGGACACAGTCAAGTTCAGATGGATTTAAATATGCTTATAAATATGTTGGTGAGGCAACTGAAAATGAATTTAATATGCTTATTGATCTTTTATGGTTTTTACATGAGGAAAAAAAAATGACTTATGAAGAATTTAATCAAGTGTATATTGAACTTCGTTTTTTTTGTGATCGTGTGATGGGCCTGGTTGATGACTTGTAATTCTTATTACTTTTATCTACTTTACAAAAACCTATGAAATATAATTTAATAATCAAACCTAAAAAATTTGACAGGTTTACTGTCGTTCCTAATTATATATTAAGGCATAAAGGTATTAGTATTGGTGCTACTGGTTTGTATAGTTATTTGTTTAGTCATTCTGCTGATCAACAAATAACAATAGAATTTATATCTCAGCATTTTAAAGAAGGTAAGGATGCTATAAGATCTAAAATAAATGAATTAATTGAAAATGGTTATTTAGAAAGAGAAAGAGTTTTAGATAAAGGTAAATTTAAAGGTTATAATTATAAATTAAAATCTCACCCAAAGCGGAAAAACCGAAATCGGGAAAAACCGAAGTCGGAAAATCCAACGCAAAGTAATACTAATAATACTAATAATAATAATATAAGAAATACTAATATATCTTTTAATGATAATTTATTAAAAATATACCCTCATTTTCTTCAATTATTCCCAACTAAGTACCAACCAAAAACGGAATCACAAACAAATAAATGGATTGAATGTTTAAACAAATTAAATACTATTGATGGTTATGATTTTAAAAAACTTTGGTTAATGGTAAAATTTATTAGAGATCATGAATTCTGGTCAGAACATTTTTTAACTCTTTTAAAATTAAGAAACAAAGATAAAAATGGGATACGATATGTAGACAAGTATTTTGAAACTTATAAAAATGCTAATAGACCAAAATTCTTTTGGAAAATAAAAGGCATTATAAAATACTTTATTTATGTGGAAGATGGCAAAGAAAAATTAGGAGCAAAAACAAAAAATGGTGATTTAAACTATTTTAATTTAAATCAAGTTTTTAATAAATATGAGTTAAAAGAATTAATTAAACATGTGAAAAATGAATAAAGGAAAAGTTTTTATTTTAAATAAAATTGAACAAAAAATTGTAGAAACTGTTGGTAATGCTAGACACAATCAAAATTGTAATTTTGGAAGAGGATCTGGTACGATCAACAATAGCAATGTTGCTGATCTTGATATTGTTGGTTTTGGTGCTGAGTTTATTTTTTGTAAGCATTTAAATTTATTTCCTGATTTTAAAATTGATATTTTTTCTAAACATGAGGGAACTGATTTTTATGATGCTCATTGGGTTGGTAAAACTGTTGATGTAAAAGTAAATAGAAACCCTGATAATCCTTTGATGGTTCCAACAAGATTAAAAAGTGAATGTCAATTATTTGCTTTATTTTCTGCAAAATATCCTAAGTATAGATTTGAAGGTTTTGCAACAAATCAAATGCTTTTTCAAAAAAATAATATCAGACAGACCAAGGTTCCTGCTTATGTTCTAGAAAAATCAAAACTTTTAGAGATAAAAGACTTAAATATTTAAAAAAATTTTTTAAATTTAAAAATCTATTTATGAATTATTTAGTTGAGTTACAAAAATTAGGAATCAATATTAAAAAATCTGGTAAATGTTTATGTCCTAAGTGTTCACATACTAGGCGTAATAAAAAAGATTTATGTTTGTCGGTTAATGTTGAAGAGGGGTTATTTAATTGTCATCATTGTGGCTGGCAAGGAAATGTAAAATTTAAGCAAAAACAAGAATATGTGTTACCTCCAAAAATTAATGTTGATCTTACTGATAGAATAATAAAATGGTTTTTACAAAGATGTATAACTGAACCAACTTTAGCACATTATAAAATTGGTGAATCTTTAGAGTTCATTCCTCAAGTTCAAGCAAAAAGAAGATGTATAAATTTTAATTATTATCGTGATAATCAAATCATAAATATAAAATTTAGAGATGCTGAAAAAAATTTTAAACTTGTTTCTGGTGCTGAATTAATTTTTTATGGTTTAAATAATATTAAAGAAACTGAAAAATGTTATATAGTTGAGGGTGAGTTAGATGCTTTAAGTTTACATGAGGCAGGTTTGTATTCAGTTGTATCAGTTCCTAATGGTGCAAGTAAAGGAAATCAAAAATTAGACTATTTAGATAATTGTTATAAGTATTTTGAAAATAAAAAAGAGATTATTTTATGCACCGACAATGATGATGCTGGTTTAAATTTAAGAAATGAACTTGCAAGGCGTTTAGGATCATATAGATGTAAGTATGTTGAATTTGGTGAGTTTAATGATGCCAATGAAGTTTTAATTAAAAAAGGTGCTGAAACTTTAAGAAACATTATAAAAGAAGCAAAAGATTTTCCAATTGAAGGTGTGATCAACATTGACAATATTTGGCAAAATGTTTTAAATTTTAATGAAAATGGAATAAAAAATTATAGTATTGGTTTAAGTGGTAGTGATGAATATTTTAAAATGTCTATGGGCGAGTGGTCTGTTGTTAGTGGAATTCCTAATAGTGGAAAGAGTGATGTTTTAGATCAAGTATTAAGTAATATTGCAATGAGACATGGTTTTAGGTGTGCAATGTTCTCTCCTGAATCTTACCCATATGAAGGTCACATTAAAAGAATAGCTAATAAATTAATGTCTAAAAATTGTAATAATGATGATCTTAATTCTGTAAAAGATTTCATTGAAGAGCATTTTTATTGGATTAAAATTGATTTAGAAAATTTAACCCTTAAATCTATTTTAGATGCTTTTAAGAAATTGGTTTTTCAAAAGGGTATTAATGTTTGTGTTATTGATCCTTGGAACATGTTAGATCACTCTGCTCAAAGAGATCATAGTTATATTGGTAAAACTTTAAGTCAAATCACACAGTTTTGTCAACAAACTAAAACTCATTTATTTTTAGTTGCTCATCCGAGAAAAATTGAAAGCGAAGGAGGTCAATATAAAAAACCAACTTTGTATGATATTTCTGGGAGTGCTGACTTTTTTAATAAAGCATATAATGGTTTAATTGTTTATAGAAATATTGGCCAAAAAACTAATTATGGATCTGATTCTGTAAAAATATATATTGAAAAAGTTAAAAGAAAAGAAAATGGACAACTTGGTTCATTTGAAATAGCGCCTGATTTTAAGAATGGTGGCGTTTATAAATATGTCAGTGAAAATGACAAAAAATTTGAAATTATAAAAGATAATGATATACCCTTTTAATTATGAAAATTTTAAACTTATATGCTTGTCTTGGAGGTAATAGATATAAATGGGGAGATGACCACGATATCACGGCTGTAGAATGGGATAAAGAACTTGCAAGGTTATATCAAGAACGATTTCCAAATGATAAAGTAATAGTAGCAGATGCTCACCAGTTTTTATTAGATCATTATAAAGAATTTGATTTTATATGGTCATCTCCACCATGTCCTACTCATAGTAGAATAAACATTAGTCAATATACCAGAGAAAGTTGGAAACCTAAATATCCTGATATGGCTTTGTATCAAGAAGTTATTTTTTTAGAATATTATTATAAAGGAAAATATTGTATAGAAAATGTAATTCCATTTTATAATATGTTAATTCCGGCAAAAAAAAGAAATAGACATTTGTACTGGACTAATTTTAATTTACCAAATATATTAAGTGTAAGAACAAATCCAGATTTAAGTAGAACAAAAAATTTAGTAGATGCTTTGTCAAAGTTTCACGATTACGATTTTAGAAAATATAAAGGAAAACAAAGCATTCAAAAGATAGCAAGGAACCTTGTAGATTATGAAGCGGGTAAATCAATATTAGATACTGTAATGGGTATAAAACAAAAAGAAAATATAAATCAAACAGAATTATTTTAATTATGGATCACAAAAAATTTAACGAAATTAAAAAAAATTTATTGAGTTATGCTCAAAGTATAATGAATCAAAAACAACCAGAATACACTAATTTAAATGCTGATGTATTACATAACTTTAAAACAACAGCTGAAAATTTAGGATTATCTGCGCAGGAAGTTTGGGCAGTCTTTTTCTATAAGCATGTACAAGCAATTTTAAGTCATGCAAGTACTCCTGATTTAAATGCTGCAGAACCAATTGAGAGCAGATACGCCGATGCTATAAATTATTTGTTTTTAGGTTTTGCTTTACATATTGAAAATATGCAAAAAAAACACGAAGATCTTAATTTAATTTATAAAGGCATAGAATGAAGGTATTAGTTGTAAATGGTGATAGATATTTAATAAATCCTAAATCTATGGCCTGCGAAAAAAGATGTATTGAAATATTAAAAAATTATAATGATGATGCAATAGTTGATTTTGTTGAACCAACATTAAATGATGTTTTATGAATATATATTTTAAGGCACAATCCTGGTGTTTAGCAAACAATATTAAAATTTACATAGTGCCAATAAAAAATAAAAAAGAATGCTTTGTCGAAGTTAATAATAATGGTCATATAACTAGATCACCACATACTTATAAAGATCAAAAAATTGCATCTAGCAAAATTTGGGATTTAAACTTATATTTGTATGAGCAAAACAAAAAAAATGGAAAAGATTAATATTGATCTTGTAAAAGAAAATCCTGAAAATCCCAGGTTCATAACAAATTCTAAATTTAAAAAATTAGTAAAATCTTTAAAAGATTTTCCGCAAATGTTAGAAAAACGACCGATTGTTGTTGATGAAGATATGATTGTTTTAGGTGGTAATATGCGACTAAAAGCATGTAAAGAGGCAGGATTAAAAGAGGTTTATATTTCTGTTGCAAAAAATTGGTCTGAAAAACAAAAATCTGAATTCATAATTAAAGACAATTTAGCGTATGGAGAGTGGGATTGGGAACTTGTAGCAAATGCTTGGGAAAAAGAACAACTTGATGACTGGGGGTTAGATATACCTTTGTCTTTACAATTGTATGAAGTTGATGAAGAAGAAGATAATTATCAAGAACCTGAAGATTTAAAAATTGATGTCATTGAAGGCGATATTATACAAATTGGAAATCATAAAATTTTATGTGGTGATAGCACTAAGGTTTCAGAATGGAAAAAATTGATGAATGAGGAAATCTGTGATCTTGTTATAACTGATCCACCTTACAATGTTGATTATACTGGAGGCACAAAAGATAAACTAAAAATAATGAACGATAATAAATCGGACTCTGACTTTTATCAATTTCTGTATGATTTTTATTCTAGTTTAAATTCTTTTGTTAAAAAGGGAGGTGCTTGGTATGTATGGCATGCTGATTCTGAAGGTGCTAATTTTAGAAAGGCCATGATTGATGCTGGTATTTCTTTAAAGCAATGTTTAATTTGGGTAAAAGATTCATTAGTCCTAGGTCGACAAGATTATCATTGGAGGCATGAACCTTGTTTATATGGTTGGAAACCTGGCAAGGCACACTCATGGTATCAGGATCGTAAACAGTCAACAGTTATTGAGAGTTTTTCAAAAAAATATCAGGATCTTGAAAAATATGAACTTATTGAGTTTTTAGATAATTTGTTTAGTGAGTTACCTACTTCTTTAATTAAAATTAAAAAACCTAAAAAAAATAACATTCACCCTACAATGAAGCCAATAAAATTAATTGGTTATCAAATAAAAAACTCTAGCCAACCTAAAGATTTGGTATGTGATGGTTTTTTAGGCGGTGGATCCACTATGGTTGCTGCGCATCAGCTGGGTAGAAAGTGTTATGGAATGGAATTAGATCCAAGATATTGCCAAGTTATTATTGATCGTATGCAAAAATTAGATCCTAGTATCTCTGTAAAAATAAACGGAAAAAAATATAATTAAAAAAATATTAAATATTTTAAAATATATTTTGCTATTTAAAATATTCTTTTTATCTTAGTACCATTATAAACCATTAAAAATTAATATTATGTCAGTAGCATTATTTCAAGAAAAAGATTTAGTAAGATTAACAAACACATTAACTGAAAATGAAAAAGTTTTAAAGTTTGTTGAATCAACAGAAATTTATCAAAAAAGAGTTAAATATTCATATGAAGATTCTAGACAAACATTGGCTAGAGCATTGTGGTATGGATATGTAGCTAATAGAACAGCATTCAATTTACAATATTCAGAAAATGAGCCAATCAATTTTAACATTCCTGAATCTGATGAAACTTATAAGTTTAAAACTGCAATGTCAAACCTTGGTTTTTTACTTTATAACATAGCCACTAATGATGGTAATGTTTTTCTATCAGATGAATGGTCTAATCTTTTAGAGGGTATTTACAAAAAGTTTAAATCTTATAAGTATGTTGATGTACCAACTTATGTTTATTAATTAAATTTAAGTTTTTTTATGTTGAAAGGCGGATTTTTTTATCCGCTTTTTTTTTGTTTAATTTTGTAGCATGGAAAAACGACACAATGCGACACCTAAAAAAGGATTAATGATTAAAGCATTAGAAAAATCTTTAGGTATCGTAACAACAGCATGTAAGCAAGTTGGCATTCATCGTGCAACTCATCATAGGTGGATGCATGAAGATGAGGAATATAAAAAAGCGGTTGAGGATCTTAAAAATGTAACTTTAGATTTTGCAGAAACTCATTTGCATAAACAAATACAAGAAGGAAACACAACTGCGACAATATTTCTTTTAAAAACTCTAGGCAAATCAAGAGGTTATATTGAAAGACAGGAAATTCAACACGATACAGATATAAGCAGCAAATTAATTGAATGGACACCAGCCAAAGACAAAGAATAAAAGAGTTTTGTAATAAGCAATTTTATCAGGCCATAAATTCAAAGGCAAGATTAAGAATATTTCAGGGCGGAACCAGAAGCGGTAAAAGTTGGAGTTTGCAACAGTATTGTCTTTATTTAATGACTACAACAAAAGAGCCACTTACGATCTCTATTGTTAGAAAAACTTTACCAGCACTTAAAAGGTCTGTCATTAGAGATTTTTTACATATTTCTAAAAACTTAGGTATGTATTGGAAAGGCATTCATAACAGGTCTGAAAATGTTTTTGAGTACAATGGTCATACTTTAGAATTTTTTAGTGCTGATGATGCACAAAAAATCAGAGGAAGTGCCAGGGATATACTTTGGCTAAACGAGGGCAATGAATTGCTTTTTGAAGATTACAGGCAATTGGCTATGAGAACAAGAGGTCATATATTAATTGATTTTAATCCCTCGGACCCTATTCATTGGATTTATGATTTAATGGAGAGAAATGATGCTGAAACTTTTATAAGTACGTATAAAGACAATAAGTTTTTACCTGAAGAATTAATAAATGAAATTGAAAGGATTCGTGATCGAGATCCTGATTATTGGCGTGTTTATGGTGAGGGACAAAGAGCGGTATTTAGTGAAAGGCAAATTTTTTTAAATTGGAAATATATTCCACATTGTGATTTTCCTGAATTTGATGATACAATCGTTGGTGTAGATTTTGGCTATACACAGGATGAGTGTGCCATTGTTGAAGTTGGTAAAGTTGGCGACACTTTGTATGTTCATGAATGGTTGTATAAAAAAGGAATGACAAACAGAGACATTGCTCAATTTTTAAAATCAAATAATTTAAATGAAAAACTTTGTTATTGTGATAGTGCCGAACCTAAATCAATTGAGGAGTTAAGGCAAATGCAAGTATGGGCAAAGCCAGCAATCAAAGGTCAGGGTTCAATAACAGCTGGTATATCTTTATTAAAAGAGTTTGAAATCATTGGATCCATAGAATCAAAAAATTTACAAAAAGAACAAATGAGTTATTTATGGGAAGAATTAAAAGATGGTACTATCATAAATAAACCTGTTGATCGTGCAAATCATCTTATGGATTCACTTAGATACTGTGTTTACACAAAATATAAAAATAGAAATGACTTTTTTGTTGTATAATATAAGAATTTATTATTTTGTATTTTTGAATAAAATTTTACTCAATGGCATCATGGCTCGACAGATTTAGAAATCTACTAACTAAAAATACACAACAAACCGCTAAAGAATACAACCAGGCAATATATAATTGGCTTGGGGAGAGTATACTTTGGAATCCTGAAAATGATGACACTTATATCAATGAAGGATATAGAAAAAATGCGACTGTTTTTTCTATAATAAATATCATAACAAAGGCCGCATCAACTATTCCTGTTCATGTTTATGAAAAGAAAAATGATAATAACTTAAAAAGATATAAAGCATTAACTAGTGGGATTGTTGATTCAAGTGTAATGTTTAAAGCAAATCAATTAAAAAAACACGCATTGATTGAATTAGAACATACAGATTTACATCAAATACTTGAACGACCTAATCCAGCACAATCTTATGCAAGTTGGATCCAAGAGTTAGTTGCTTTTGGTAAATTAACAGGCAATAGATACATTTATGGGATTGCACCTGAAACAGGAGACAATATTGGAAAATTTAAAGAGTTATATGTAATGCCAAGTCAAATCATGGAAATTGTTTCTGGTGGAATGTTTGAACCAATCAAAGAATATAGAATTGAGTATAATGGTGCTTATTCTATTCCAGCTGAAGAGATATGTCACATTAAAGATTTTAATCCTTATTATGATGGTACTGGATCACACTTGTATGGTCAATCACCTTTAAAAGCAGGTTTAAGATCTATGACAACAAATAATGAGGCCATTGAAACTGGTGTTAAATATTTACAAAATCAAACAGCAAGAGGTGTTTTAATGTCTGATGAAGGTGATCTTAATGAAGTACAAGCGCAACAATTAAAAGACAAGTTTCGACAAAACTTCCAGGGAAGTAATAATGCTGGGGATGTTATCATAACGCCTAAAAAATTATCATGGGTAAACTTTGGATTAAATGCATCAGATCTTTCTTTAATTGAGCAGTATAATGCAAGTATTAAAGATCTCTGCAATATTTATTCAGTGCCATCTCAACTTTTAAATAATGATAAGGCATCAACTTATAATAATATGAAGGAGGCAAAAAAAGCATTATATCAAAATGCTGTTATTCCTGAGATGCTTAAAATTAGAGATGAATTAAATAGATGGTTGGTTCCGAAGTATGGTCAAAACTTATTCATTGATTTTGATTTTTCTGTCATTCCTGAACTACAAGAAGAAATGGATAAAGTGGTTGATCAAATGACCAAGGCATGGTGGTTAACTCCTAATGAAAAAAGAGCAGCTATGAGTTTTGCTCAAGAAGAGAATGATGCATTAAATGATTTTTATGTACCTGCAAATCTAATTCCTATTGCTGGTGAAGATATTGAAATGCCTGATCCACAACCACCTAAAAAAGAAACGCCTGAAGATATTGAAAAAATGCAAGTTAAGTATGAAGTTATTGGTATGCCTGATAATTTTACAACAAGGGAAGAAGCAGAAGAGAGAGCAAGGGAAATGGGAGGAAGTGGATCACATTCACATACTGTTGATGGTCAAACATTTTATATGCCATTTCCAACACATGAGGAATATATGGATGCAAAGAAAAATTATCATGATGAGGAAGAAGAAAAACAAGTATCAGCGCAAGTTGAAAAAGGTTTAAAAAAAAAAGTCGAAGATCATAATAAATCAGTTTCGGTAAGTTATAAAAAAACATCTTTAGGCACTTTAAAAAAAGTATTTAGAAGAGGTGTTGGTGCTTATAACAATAATCCTCAATCAGTAAGACCATCAGTAAATAGTGCTGATCAATGGGCGTATGCAAGAGTTAATTCATTTCTCTATGCCTTAAAAAATGAAAAATTTAGATCTGGTAAACATGACACCGATCTGTTTCCTAGTGGACATCCATTAAGTTCAAAAAAAGAACAAAAGCAAGAAGGATATAATGATTATCCTCAAAGTGCCACTAATAACGCTAAAAGAATGATTGAATGGCGTGATAAATATGGAAGAGATGAGGTTAAGGGTGGTACAGCTGTCGGCTGGCAAAGAGCCGCTAGTTTGGCTGCTAGAGAGAGTTTATCAGCTGAAACTGTTGGAAGAATGGCCGCTTTTAATAGACATAGAAAAAATGCAACTGTTGATCCTAAATTTAAAGATACACCTTGGAAAGATCGAGGTTATGTGGCTTGGAATCTTTGGGGAGGAACAAGCGGAGTTAATTGGGCAATAAAAAAAATGGAAACAATCAGAAATAAAGAGTAATGCTTAACAAGTCGGTTAAACAATGGCGTGATGATTATGAAAAACAATTATCATTGGCTGAAAGAAAAATAACGCCTAAAATCACAAAATATTATATTAAAGAATATAACAAAGGAGTTTCTAATTTTATTGAAACTGGTAGCACTGATTATCAATCATTATTTAAATTTGAACTTTTTAAAAATATTTATATTGATATTTATGAAAGTGTATCTTTAAGATTTGCTAATTGGTATGCTAAAAATTTCAGTAAGTACAATGTAAAAGCGGATCCAAAACAATTTACTGCATCTTGGAGAGCAGCATTTAATTATTATGCTGGCAGAGTTGCTGCGACTAATGTTGTTTTAGTTAGTGGCACTGCAAAAAAAACTTTAATTCAAATAACTCAAAGATTATATCGTGATCCTGACTTTGTAAGTTTGGGCGCAAGTCAAAGAGCGAGGATTTTAAGAAATCAATTTAAAAAATATTCTCGAGTACAAGCATTGAGATTGGTAAGAACTGAATCTACGAGAGCAGCTAATTTTGGTATTGAGCAAAGTGCTTTAAGTGTTTATGCTGGTCAAAAACTTAAAAAGCGTTGGTCGACATCTTTGGATGGTAGAGAAAGAGAATGGCATGCTATTGCAAATAATCAAGAGGTTGATTTCGATAAACCTTTTTTTGTTGGTGGCGAATATATGCAAAGGCCTGGAGAGGGGAGTGCCAGAAATGTAATTAATTGTAGATGTTCAATGATACCATTTCCAGTAGAAGAACCAAAAAATCCATTATCAAGTAATTCTTTAAATCTTGTTGGTGGCTTGTTAGTGGCTAATGAGTTATCAAATTAAGAGTCATAAAAAATCATTATTTTTGAAAAAAAATATATTATGAGTTTTCTATACAAAGCATCACCACTTGGTGAACTATCTGATTATGATGAAAAAAATTCTATTGTCAAAGGTTATGGATCTTATTTTGGAAATAAAGATGCAGATAATGACATCATTATGAGAGGTGCATACCAAAAAACTATCAAAGAAAATGGAGAGAGAGTAAAATATCTTTATCAACACAATATGATGCAACCTATCGGTAAGATGAATGAATTATATGAAGATCAAAAAGGTTTAGTTTTTGTTGCTGAAATACCAAAAACTTCTTTAGGAAAAGATGTAATTGAACTAATGAAAGCAGGAATAATTACTGAAAATTCTGTAGGTATCCTGCCTATAGTAAAGCAAGATAAAGGCGATTATAGAGAACTTAAAGAAGTAAAATTGTTTGAAATATCTGCAGTTACTTTAGCTGCAAATGATCAAGCAAAAATAACTAGTGTAAAAGGGGATATTGAATTTCAAAAAATTGAGGAGAGATATGATAACCTTTGCAAATTAATTAGAAAAGGCGATATCTCAGATGAGATGGGATATGCTATTGAATCAGAAATATACAAACTCAAAAGTTTATTCATTAATGCCACTCAGCCAGCTGATGAGGTTACTGAGCCGACAGAAGTAAAAGAAGAGTTTGATGTTTATAAATATTTGTTAAATAATTTAAAATAATTTTCTTAAAAATGGATGAAAATGTAAAAAATCAGCTGGATCAATTAGGAAACATCATTGATGAAAAAATTGAGAAAGCGAATGGTCAGGCATTAAATAATGCCAAGGGTGAGATTGACTCTGTATTAAAAGGAGAGATAAATAATCTTACTACTAAATTTAATGAGAGAATGGATGCGATTGAAGTTTCTAATAAAAAGAACTTTGATTCATTAGTATCTCAAAAAGAAGATAAATCATTTAAAGGTGGTCTTATAAAAAGCATCAATGATGGTGCAATTGATTCACTAAAAAATGGTATGTCTAGAGCCGCAAAATTTTCTATAAAGGCGGATATGACAATGAATGCAGATTTCAGTGGGGAAGTAGTTCCTGCAGATAGAGTACCTGGATACAAGTTTGATCCAAGTAGAGCAGTTCATATTAGAAGTTTAATTCCACAAGGTTCAACAACTTCAGATGTTGTAAGATTCGTAAAAGAGTCAGGATATTCTGATGGTTCTGGAAATGTTGCTGAAGGTGCAACACTTTCTCAAACAGATTTCGATATGACTGCAGATAATAACACAGTTGAGAAGATTGGAGCATATCTAAGGATTTCAGAAGAGATGCTTGCAGATACTCCTCAACTTACGAGTTATATCTCAGCTAGAGTACCAGCTAAATTATTAGCTAAAGAAGATGATCAAATCTTAAATGGTACTGGTGTATCTCCACAAATATCTGGTATTACTGTTGATGCAGCTGACTTTGATGAGTCATCAAGTGCTGCTTTTTATCAGTCAATTGATAATGCGAATGAATTTGACGTTATTGTTGCTGCACTTAATCAATTAGCATTAAGCGAGTATCAAGCATCTCAAATCATCTTGCATCCTACTGACTTCCATAAAATTCTATTATTAAAAGATAGTCAGTCAAGATATCTTAAAGATCAAGTGTATGCAGGTTTACAACCAACTTTCATGGGAGTCCCTGTAATCACAAACACTGCAATGACAGCTGGATCGTTCTTACTTGGTAATTTCAATCAAGGTACTCAACTTTGGATCAGAGACAATGTTTCAATTGAGTTCTTTAGAGAAGATGGAACTAATGTTAGAGATGGATTCATCACTGTTAGATGTGTTGAGAGAATTGCATTAACTAACTATTTACCTAATGCTTTTGTATATGGTGATAGTTTCACTGATGCAAAAACAAGTTTAGAAACTCCATAGTAGTATCTTAATTTAGTTTTTTAAATAAAGAGAGGGATTAATTTCCCTCTTTTTTTTATCTGTAAACTTAAAAAATATTAAATAATTTAAAATATTTTTTGTTTTTTAAAGAAAGTTTATTATCTTTGGTGTATGATAAACGATAAAGTATTTAAGAATTGGAGGAAGGCGGGGGCCAAAAAGGTTAATGAGTAGCAGTACACCATATGTCCAATTCTTTTTTTTTATTAAAAATTAAATAAACCAATTAAATAACAAAAAAAATAATATTATGATTAAAACTAAAACACATTTAGCATTTTTAGAGTATTTTGATCACGATTTAGTGGTCAAGTACTCTTATTATGAAAACAATGAATTTGCGCCTTTTGGCGACATTGATATTTTTAGTATTGAAGTTGAAAATATCGACATGACTGATTTGTTACTTGATCATCATAAAAGAATATCTGAAATAGTTATAGAATTACATAAAGACAAATATTATGGCAGCTAGAGAAACATTAAATAATACTATAAGAATAAACAGAGAACTAAGAAAATTAAAACATCCTGCCTTAAATAGTGCCTGGGATTTTTTAACTAGAGATCAACAATCTGATGAATTAAGAAAATGGAAAATGCAAATAAAGAGAGATTCTCACACTTTTTAGGTATAATTTTTTTATCATTAGCTGTGCGATCAAGTTTATTTATTGAGGATTTATTAACAGGTATTGTTTTTTTAATATTAGGCATCTCAGTATTATATAATTATGAATCAGAAAAAAGAAAGAATAAATGATCCTGACCTTTTTATTTACTCTATTATTGGGGAGGAAAAGTGGGATCAAATATCAGCTATTAAAAAATTACATATATTACAGAAATTTACTGAAATTCAAAAATTGGTAAATAACGAACACTTTTCATAATGTGTTATTTGGTTTGTTGTTAAAAAGTGGGTAATTAATTTTATCCACTTTTTTTTTACTTTTATGATAAATGAATGGTAATCAGAAGGGGTGCTTTGCTGAGTATCATTTTGCAACAACAGCTATAAAACAGGGATTTAATGTTTCAATGCCATTACTTGATTCAAGTATGTATGATTGCATTTTAGAAAAAAATGGCGAGTTATTTAAATTCCAAGTCAAATATCTGGGTGCAGATAGATATAAACATGGCAGATCAACACAAGTAGTTTTAAAAAGAACTGGTAATCCAAGTTATGATCCTAACTTTGTAGATTTCTTTGCTTTGTGGAGTGAAGAATATAAAGGTTTTTTTATTTTAAAAAATGAAGGTCAAAAAACATTAAGATTGTCTTTGTATAATAAGTATAAAGAAAATTTTAATAACTTTGCTTTAATTCATAGGTAGGGGGTGCCAAAGAGAGTAAAATCTTAATGGCACTTTTTTTTTATCTTTACATAAAATTTTAATTATGAAAGTAAAACTTTTAACATCATTGAAAATTGATGGTAAACAAATTGAAAAAGGCGAGGTAATTAATGTTAGTGATGATCAATTTATTAAATGGTCAAATAAGGGTTGGATTGAATCTATAAGCAAAAAAGAAGCAAAAATTAAAAAGGAAACTAAAGAATTAAAAATAGATTCAAAAGAAACAAAAGATGAGGCAAATAAAGATTAATTCAACAACTGGATCCGAAATAGTTACTGCTACTGAATTCAAAGCATATGCAAGAATCAGTAACACAGTTGAGGATACTCTTATTGATCAAATTATTGTACAAGCAAGGATTTGGTGTGAAAATTATTTATCAAGAGATATAGTTGCTAAAAATAGAACTTATTATATTCCTGAGACAAATGGAATCTTTGACTTGCCTTTTGGTCCTGTCGCAAGTATTTCATCTATAACCATTGATGGGACTGCTTTTACTGGTTACACGATTGAAGGGTTAGATAATGAAACTATTGACCTTGATGGTCCTGCAGAAAAAGTTAAAATTACATATGTAACAGCTGGTTTAGATGATGATCTATTACAAAATGCTATAAAGCAATTGGCATCTACTTTATATGATAATAGACACGATTTTACTGAAGGTAAAACAATAGAAAAAATCCCATCTTCAACTAAAACAATATTAAACAGTTATAAAAATATGTTTGTTTAATGAACCCTGGTAATTTAAATAATAGAATTGTATTTTATAATCATACAAAAACTGCTGATGGTTATGGTGGTTATACCTCATCAAGCAGTTCAATCATTGCTAGCATTTGGGGTGATGCAACTATTAAAAGCGGAAAAATTGAACAAACTAATGGTAAAAGAAACAGAAATAAAATTGCTGAAGTAATTGTTAGAAAGCATGATTTTGATTTAGTGACAAATGTTGAATTTACATTCACTATTGATGGTGAGGGTAATTATAGAATAAATGATCATTATGAATTGATTGAAGATGAATTAGTAAAATTAACAGGAACATTTGAGGAATAATGGCAAAAGAAAATTTTTATTTAGATAAAAGAGACAAGGTTAAACTGGATAAAAAGTTTAAAAAATTGAAATTATTTGCTGGTTCTGGTTTCCAAAAAGAGATCAGAAACATTGCAGCTAATAGTGTAAAAATTGCAAAAAGTAGAGTACCTGTTGATACTGGTGATCTTAAAAAATCAATCAATGTAGGTGGTGATATAAAAACTGTTTATATTGCCGCAGAGATGGATTATGCTGGTTTTGTGGAATATGGCACTGTTAATCAAAATAAACAACCATATTTTTTCAATTCGATCTATGATGCTGTAAGGATTGGCACTAAAATAATTAATGCGAAAATATCTAAAATAACAAAAGAATGAATGAGGCAATACATCATATAAGGGCAAAAATCTTCACAGTGCTGAATGGCAACATTACCCTTAATGGATCAAATGTAGATGTTTATAATCGTGTACCTAGTAATGCAAGTCATCCTTATATTTGGATTTATTCATTAAGCACTAATGAAGTCAATCAAAATGCTAGTAAATTTAATTTAGAATGTATTACTCGTATAGAATGTACAACTAGATTTGATGCTGATACTGGTGGTGACCTGGATTCTAATCTATTAGTTAATTCTGTTGTATCTTTGCTAAGAACAAGATCTGCTGGCTATTTTGATTTATCTAGCAGTAATTTTAAAGTTTATACTTCAGAAGTTGTAAGTATAAATTATTTGCAAGATGATGCTGGTGATCATACATATATAAAAGGTATAATTGAATTGTCAAATAAAGTTGAACAAACAAATTAAAAATTAAAAAAGATGGCACAAAAGATCAGCGAAGAAACAGAATTAAAATTGGATTTGAAAACATTAGGGATAATAGTAGGAGGTGCGGTTTCTTTAGCTGCAATGTATTTCACATTGAATAGTGAAATTGAATTAGCCAAAGAATTACCAAAGCCAGAATTAACAAGAACTGAATATGATCTAAAGGATCGTTTAATACGAGAAACCATAGAAAATACTGCCAAGCAAGTTGAAGAAAATTCTGAAAAATTAGATAAAATAGATGAGAAGTTATATGAAATTATACAAAAATGAGAAACCTGTTTGTGCTTATTGCGATATTTGTATTTGCAAAAATTAATTCGCAAGAACTTACTTTAATCCATATCAATGCTAAATGGAATGAAAAAAATAATTTTCAATACATTGATGAGTTAAATGGTGTCAATGTTCAATTTGGTTATTTAGAAGATCAACCTGAATCAATCAAAAAAAGCATTAGATCAGTTCCAACTTTAATTCTTATGAAAAATGGTAGACCAGTTCATGTTTGGAATGCTGATATTTCATTAAAAATAAAAGCATCTATTCGAGACATACAAGATATTGTTAATAAACATAGATTTGTAACTAGAAGAGCATCAACTAACTAATGAGAAAAATAAATAAATTAATTGTTCATTGTACTGCAACACCTGAGTTTAAGGATTTCAATGTTGATGATGTAAGGGGTTGGCATGTCAAAGGAAATGGTTGGTCAGATATTGGTTATCATTATTTAATTAAATTAGATGGTACTGTTGAAGAGGGTAGGTCAATTCAAAAAACTGGCGCTCATGTTGCTGGTCATAACAGAGATAGTATTGGAATTGCATATGTTGGTGGTATGGATAAAAATATGGATAAATGGATTGATACTAGAACCATAAAACAAAAAGATTCTTTATTCAATTTATTAATGGATTTAAAATTTGATTTTCCTGATGCTATTGTTTATGGTCATAATGATTTTACTGATAAAAAAGTATGTCCATGTTTTGATGCTAAGGAGGAATATAAAGAAATTAGTGAATGGATTTCGGAGTAGCATTTATTCCTAATGGTTTATTAATTGGTTTAGAATATTATCCAATTGATGTGGATCAGGATTATAGTGAATTAAATATATATTTATTATTTTTGGCAATACATTTTAGGGTTTATATATGAGCAAACCAAAAAAGAAATTTAAAGAAACTAAACTCGGTAAACTAGTCGGTAATATAGCACCTAACATTTTGGGTGTTGCTGGTGATTTATTACCTGATGCTGGTGTGTTAGGTATTGTAAAAAACTTAGTAACAAAAGATAAAAATATTTCATCTGAAGATAAAGAGATGATACATTCTCAAATCAAAGAGTTATATGAATTGGAGGTTGCTGATAGAGATTCAGCTAGAAAAAGAGAAGTTGAAATTGCTAAAACTGGCAAAACAGATTATATGCATATTGCAACTGGATTAATTGGTTTAGGTTGTTTTTGCTTTATGATTTATGCCATTGTGTATTTACAAATCCCTGAAAGTAATAAAGAGGTTTGGATTAACTTAATTGGAATTGTGCAAGGAATTGTTTTATCAATCTTTGGATTTTATTATGGCTCTGCTGTAAAGGGTAATAAATAATGGCAAAAAAAATAATTTCTAATTACTATAAAAAACCCAAAAAAAAGCGACCAGGTGTTCATTCTAAAAATGCAAGTAAAGGTCAAAACAGTTACAAAAAAAAGTATATAGGTCAGGGTAAAAGTAACTAACCTATATTTAGTATTTTTGTAATAAATTAATTTTATGGGTACCACTTTAACTGGCAAAAGAGTTCAGAATACTTACGATTCACTTTTAAAATTATCAGATAATGACAATCTTACAGGAGTTGCTAAAATAATTGGGGATGGTTTAGGCAATGATTCTCCTTTATATCTTTCAACATCAAAGATTGGTGTAGGTGTTTCACCTACTTATCAATTTCAAACTAGTGGCGATGCTAAGTTTGGAGGATCCTTAATAATTGCTGGTGATCTAACTGTTAATGGGAGTACAACTCATATTTCCTCCACAATAGTCGAGATTGGTGATAATATGATTGAAATGGCAAAAGATAATGTATCCAATACAATGGATATTGGTTGGTATGGTACGATCGTAGAAAGTGGTACTAAATATGTTGGTGTGTTTTATGATGCATCAAGTGGTGTAACAACACCTGAGTTTCACATTGGTTTAGGCACAATAGAGCCATCATCAACAGCATCATGGACCACAAAGGGTAAATTAGTAATTGGTGCCTTAGATGCAACCACAGGGGTTTTTAGTGGTCAAGTAACAATTCCACAAACACCTAGTGCTGATACCGATGCTGCAAGTAAAGGTTATGTAGATGATTCAATAGAATCAGGTTCGGTTGAGGTTGCAAAAAGAATTGAGATTACTGTTAAAAATATTAGTGGTGGTAGTTTATCAAAAGGCACAATAGTTCATGCATCACCAAGTGTTTCACCACCAAGTGGTAATGTTGTTGAGGTTATTGCAGCTGATTATGATGATGCCACTAAGATGCCAGGAATAGGTATATTAAATGAAACTATTGCAAATGAAGCCGAGGGTGCTGCTGTTATGATCGGTGCTGTACGTGGTATTAACACATCTAGTTTTAGTACTGGTGATGAATTATTTGTTGGTAATAATGGTGCATTTACAAACACAAAACCAACAGCTAATAATGAGTTTATCCAAAAAATAGCAATAGTTTTAAAAGTTCATGCTAGTAATGGATCAATAAAAGTGTTTGGTGCTGGTAGAGCAAATGATGTTCCTAATCAAATAAGTAGAAATGTAAACTTTACTGATAACTCTAAACTTACATTTGGTGATTCAACAACACCTGATTTTCAAATATATCACGATGGCAGTAATAGTTATATTAATGAAGATGGTACTGGTGTTTTAGCAATACAAAGTAATGGAACAGAAGTTCAAATTAATAAAGGTGCTACTGAATATATGGCTAGATTTATAACAGATGGTGCTGTTGAATTATATTACGACAACTCTAAAAAGTTTGAAACAACAAGTGGAGGAATTAGTGTTACTGGTTTAGGTCAATTTAGTAACAAAATATTAGTGGCTGATGGTAGTGTATCAGCACCCTCTTATTCATTTACAAATGATACTGATACAGGTATTTATCATAGTGGTACACAATTAAAGTTTGCATTGGCTGGTTCAGATAAAATTACAATTTCAAATAGTCAAACAACAATTGAGGATACATTAATAGTCAATGATCATATATCAGCTGATGATAAAGTTATAATTGAGGGTAATACAAATCCTCATTTAGAAATACAAGATATTACTAACGAAAGATATACAAGATTATATTCAGGTGATTCTGAAAGTGTTTTATCATATACGAATCCCACATTTTCATTAAGAACTGGTGAGTTCAATGGTACAGTTGTTTTTAGTGTTGATAGTTCTAGAAATGTAACATTTAATAATAATGTATTGCCTGATGTGGATTCAGCTAATGATTTAGGATCAACATCTTTAAGATGGGCAAATGTTTGGGCAGATAATATAAATGGTGGCACACCAGTTAATGGTGGTGGTACAGCTAATGATGTAGTAATGTGGTCGGATAGTGATACACTAACAGATGCACCTATTGCTATAAGTGGTAACAATGCAACTTTTGCAGGAAGTGTATCTATTAGCCATCAATCAGGAGATACTTTAACACTAACAAAAGGAACAACAGAGCCATCATTAAGATTAGAGGGAGATACTAACAAAGATTTTGTTATAACAGTAAGTGGAGAATTATTAACATTTACACAAAATGATGGTGCAACAGACATTTTAACATTAGATCACGACACAAAAAATGCAACTTTTGCAGGTACAATTACAAGTGGTGCGCATTTAATTAACGCTTCAAGTTCAGCATTTGGTGGTAGTTCAGTACAAGGTGTTAATACAGATTTTCTTGTTGATACAGGACAAGGTTATGCAAGAATAAACTCGTATCATACTGGTGGAAGTAATATACAATTTTTAACAAATGCTGCAAGTTCAACTACAAATTCTGTGGTTCTTGAGTTATCTAAAGACAATTTAGCGACTTTTTATGGTGGTTTAATAACTAATGATTATTTAAGATTGCAAGGTCAAGCAGATGCAAATATATATCTACAAAGTAGTACAGCAAGTACATCTCTTTGGAATATAAAAGCAAGGAGTGATGATTATTTTTTAATTGGTAGAGTTGGTGTTCAAAATGACTTTTTTATAAGCAATATTGGAAATGCCCATTTTGCTGCTTCGGTAGGAATAGGAATTACAAGCACTCCACCATCACCATTAACAGTAGTTGGAACTGGTGTTGGTGCAAGTGGAACAATAGGTATACAAGGTGCAAATGCTCATGTAGGTTTTAAAAATAGTAGTGGAACATTTAGAAGTTGGGTTGGTCATTTTAATGCAGCAAATCATGGAAGCGATGCTGATTTAAATTTAAAAACAGGATATGGAACAACAGGAAATATAAGATTTTCTGCTGATGGCGATACTACTGCTGCACAAATGTTTTTACAAGGTTCATCAGGTAATTTTGGCATTGGAACTGGAACTTCACCAAATGCAAAGTTAGATGTACAAAGTACTTCATCAGATGTTGCATTTTTTAGAAGTTCACAAGCGACAACTACAAATGTATATATAACAAATACAAATGCTACTACAAATAATACTGCTAACTTATATTTTGCACCAGCAAATAATATAGCTGGTTCTTATATAAAATCAACTGCTATTGAGGATTTTACAACTTCAGCAAATAGAACATCAGATTTAAGATTTGCAGTAAGAAAGGATGGAACTTTTAATGAAGCAGTAATTATAGATAGTTCAGGTAATTTAGGAATTGGGGTAACACCTGAAGCGTGGACAGTATTTAATCCTGTTTTAAGAGTAGGAGATGGTGGTTCATTAACAGGAACAGGTACAAGTAATTTCAGAATGTTTGCAAACACTTATTATGATGGTTCTTATAAAAGAATTGGTTCAGGCACAGCAACACAATATGAACAAGATGGGTATCACGCTTGGCTTATTGCTGCATCAGGAACAGCAAATTCTACTATTTCTTGGTCAGAAGGAATGAGATTGACATCTACTGGATTAGGAATTGGAACAACTTCACCTTTTTCAGGAAATAAACTAGATGTAAGAGGTGGTAACATAATGGTTGGTGGATTTGGTGGAGGTACTGATTATGGATTAATATTAACGCCAGATGATGGAAGTGGTTATTGGAATATAGCTAATGTTACTGGTGGTGCTTTGACTTTTAATAATAGTGCAACTATTGGAAGTAGTGAGCAAATGAGATTGACAACAACAGGATTAGGAATTGGAGGAACACCAAGTACATTTGCTAATTTTACAAATGTTACAATTCAAGGTGGTTCAAGTGGTTCTAATCTTGACTTTAAAAATTCAATCGGTACAAGAGTAGGAGCAATAGTTAGCACTCCAAGTTTATTAAGTGTTGAAACAAACACATCAACTCCTGTTATTTTCAAAACTAACGATACAGAAAGAATGCGTATTACTTCTTCAGGGGAATTACAAGTAACAGGTAATGGTGTAATAAAAAATCAAGAAAGTGGTGGTAATTTTAGCTATTTACAACAAACGAGTTCTGATTCAAGGTTATTTGTACAATATTCACAACCTTTATTATTTGGTACAAACGCCACAGAAAGAATGCGTATAGATAGTTCAGGTAATTCAACTTTTTCAGGAAATGTATTGATTTCAAGTAACGGAGATGCTACTCAATTACAAATAAGAAGAGCAAGTGCAAGTCAAGATAATGGCTTACAATTACAAGATCAAAACGGAAATAAACACGCTATATTTAATCTTGAAGGTAGTGTAACAAATAATTTACAAATTGCATCAACCCAACAAATTTTATTTCATACAAGCAGCGATTGTGCAAACCCACCTACAAGTGAGCGTATGCGTATTACAGGTCAAGGTCGATTAGGACTTGGGACGACTTCGCCTTCAAATTTGATTCACATTTATAATACAGCATCAGCAGATGTTGGTTTAATAGAATCAACACAAGTATTTTCAACATTAGCATTTAAATCAAGTACAAACTCATCTACTGTTACAATAGGTATTGATGGTGCTGGAAATGCTGCTATGGAAAACAAACTATCAAGTGGTGGTTTAAATTTAGTAACAAATGGAAGCACAAGATTATCGATTAATAGTTCAGGAGATATTTTATTAGGTGGTATTACAACAGTTGGAAATACACACGCTAGTTTTGATAGTGCATCAAATGATAGAATGATTTTTAATATAGGAAGTTCAACAACAAGTTCTATTGATATAATTAATTTTAGAAATCCNAATGGCATAGTTGGTGGCATCAATACTGATGGATTTACAACAAGTTTTAGTTCATCATCTGATTATAGATTAAAAGAGAATGTNGTCAAATTAACAAATGCTTTAGATAAAGTGGGAGAGTTAAAACCTAGTAGATTTAATTTTATAAATGAGGAAAAAACAGTAAATGGTTTCTTAGCACATGAGGTTGAAAATATAGTGCCTGAAGCAATATCAGGAACTAAAGATCAAGTTGATGAAAAAGGTAATCCAGTATATCAAAGGATTGACCAAAGTAAATTAATACCTTTATTAGTTGGTGCTATACAAGAACTAAAAGAGGAAATAGAAATATTGAGATCACAAATAAATTCTTAAATTTGTAAAAAAAATTATGAATCAATACAATTGGAGAATAAATGCATTAGATGCAAAAATTCATGAGAATGACAAAAACAATGTAATTTATATTGTTCATTGGAGTTATATTGCAAAAGATGAATCAGGTGAATATCAAGCAAGTTCTATTGGTACTATAAGTGTTGAATATAATCCTGATGAACCTTTTATTGAATATGATGATTTAACAAAAGAGGATGTTGTTGGTTGGTTAGAATCAAAGTTAGATGTTGATCAAATAAAATCTAACTTGGACCAACAAATTGAGTTACAAAAAAATCCAGTAGATGAAACCCTTTATCCTAACTGGGAATAATAATTAATTTTAATTTATATAAAATGGCAAAACTAGAAAAAGAAAAATTAGAGAAACTACAATCATTTGTAGCAAACAAAGAATCAATAATTAAAGAAATAGGTGCTAGAACAGTTGCTTATAATTTAATTCATAAACTTCAAGATCAGTTAGAAAAACTTGAGGTTGAGCAAAAAGAGTTTACAAATGAAATTGAAAAAGAGCATGGTCCATGTTCAATAAATATTTCTGATGGTGAGATCACACCAGTAGAAAATAAAGAATAATGCCTTTAATTAATGCATCAAGTTTTTTACTTTTTAAGGATCAACAAGTAATTGGTCATTCTAAAGATGTAAAATTTGAATTTGATGTTGATCTCACAGAAATAACTAATAAAGATTCACAAGGATTTGCTGAATATTTACCATTAATAAAAGGTGGTACTGCATCTGTATCAGGACTTACAGCGTATGATGATTCTTTAAATTTTGAGGAATTTGCTGATCAGGTTTTGACTAGATCTTCACAAGTTTTTTATTTTAAGGATCCTAACAATGAAGAATTTATAATCCGTGGCGATGGCTTTATTGAGAGTGTTGATGAAGTTAGTGATCATGAATCAATCACAGAGTTTAATTTAAAAATTAAATTAACTGGTGTTATAACTGCTGGTGATACCAGGAACTGGGAAAATATTTTTGATTTATGGGAAAATATTGCAAGTGAATGGCAAAACACATAAATTTATTATTTGTATATTTGATTAAATTTTTAAAACATATATAAATGGCTACAACTGGTGTATTTAACGGAACTGATTTATTATTAAAATTTCATTCAACTGATGGATCTGAAGTTGCTGTTGGTCATTCAACTAGTGCTACTTTATCTTTGTCAAATGATTTACCTGAGGCAACTACAAAAGACAGTAGTGGCTTTGCTGAGCATATTGCTGGTGTTATTTCTGGCGAGATTTCATTTGAAGGTTTAGTTGCATATGATGATGCAAACAATGCAATTGAGGCGGCTGATTATCTTTTGGCTAGAACTAAAATCTTCTGGGAATTTGGGACAGCTGAGACAGGAGATTCAGTTTATTCAGGTTCAGGATTTTTAAATTCTGTTGAAATGAGCGCTGAAATGGAATCACCTGTTTCTTTTAGTGGATCAATCACTGTAACAGGATCTATTTCTAAAGCAACTAATTAATAATATATAAATCAGGCACATGGTTAATCTGTGTGCCTTTAATTTTATTATATGGCAAACAAGAAAAGAGGTTACTATACTATTAAATTAGGTGGTAAAAATAGAGTCATGCATTTCAGCATGAATTTTTGGGCAAATTTTACTGATTTACTTGATATTTCACTTGAAGATTTAGGTAAAGTTTTTGATGGCGGTGTTTCTATAACAGCAATTAGGGCATTAATTTATTCTGGTTTATTAGCTAATGATCAAGAGCAAAATAATGAAATTGATTATAATGAATTTACTGTTGGAATGTGGTTAGAGGATTTTGAGGCAGATAAATTAGATGAGATAGTAAATGCTATGTTAGAATCCAGAATCTTAGGCAACAACTTAAATGCAGGTATTGATCGTAATATAAAAAAAACCACTAAAAAGGGAAAGTAAACAGCCAACTTGATTGGGACACTCTTGTTGATTTTTACATTGGTCAGGTTGGCATAAATCCAGATAGTTTTTGGTCCAATACATTTAAAGAAAATCAATTACTTGGTGAATCTTATTTAATAAAACAAAATTTAGAATGGGAAAGAATCAGGTATATGTCTGCAATGATTTACAATGTAAATTGTCAAAAGCGATCACAAATGATAAAACCAGACAAATTATTTCCGCTTCCACAAGATGTTTATTTAGAAAGAGGTAAACCAAAATCTACAGTTGATCAAATGATTGCATTTAAAAAAAGAATTGAAGGCATGAAGTTTAAACCTATCGATTAAATATTTCTTATTTTTGTAAAAACTTTCTTTTATGGCAGAACAAAGATTGCGGTATTATATAACAGGAGATGCTAAAGGTTTAAATGCTGCATTAAACAGAGCAAGTTCAAGAGTCAATGCTTTTGGGCAAAAATTAAAATCTGTTGGTGCATCATTACAACGTTTTTCTGCTATTGGTGCATTGGCTGGAGGCGCAGCTATCAAAATGGGTGCTGACTTTGACAAGTCAATGACTAAAATAAAAGCACTTGTAGGTGTTGCTGGTGATGAAGTTGATTCTATGTCTGGTAAGGTTAGAGAAATGGCTAAACAGACAGGTGTTTCATCTAGTGAGGCAGCTGATGCATTATTCTTTATTACTTCAGCAGGTTTGAGGGGATCCGATGCTATGGACGTTTTAAATGCATCCTTAAAAGCAAGCGCATCTGGTTTAGGTGAAACTAAAACAATTGCTGACTTAGCTACATCAGCTATGAATGCTTATGGTAAGCAAAACTTATCTGCAAGTGGCGCAACTGATATACTAACAGCTGCAGTTCGTGAAGGTAAATTAGAAAGTTCAGAATTAGCGGCAACTATGGGTCAAGTATTACCTACTGCTGCTGCAGTTGGATTAGAGTTTAATGATGTTGGTGCTGCTTTAGCGGCTATGTCAAGAACTGGTACACCTGCAGCACAAGCCGCAACTCAGTTAAATGCTATTTTATCTGCATTATTAAAAACAACACCTGCAACTGATGAGGCCTTTCAAAATATGGGTTTAAGTGCTGCTGGTTTAAGACAACAAATTAAAGACGAAGGTTTATTAAGTGTTTTAGATACTTTAAAAAGTGGTATTGATGGTAATGCTGAGGCGGCTGCTGCAATATTTCCAAATATTAGAGCATTAAGAGGTGTTTTAGATCTTACTGGTGCTGGTGCTGAGCAAGCGGCTCAAATATTCCAGTCAATGAATAATACTTTGGGGGATACTCAAAAGGCATTTGATACAACAGCACAAAGTGCTTCTTTTCGATTAAGTGCATCTTTAAACATAGCAAGAGAATCATTTGCTCAGATGGGTGCAATATTATTAGAGACATTACTTCCATTAATTCAAGATTTAGCAGGTTTTGTCACTAGAGTTTTTACAGCATTTAATAATTTAGATGTAAGCACACAAAAAATAATAGCAGGTATTGGTGTGTTGTCTTTGGCTTTACCTACGATAATATCTTTATTTGGCACTTTATTGACTGCATTGTCTGCTTTAATGACACCTGCAGGTGCAATTGGAGCCGCTTTAGCTGGTATTGCTTATATAATTTATAAAAATTGGAGTGAAGTTGCGCCTGTTGTTGTTGGATTGTATAACCAATTTGTTGATTTGTATAATTCCTCACTAAGTTTGAGAAAGGTAATTTTTGGAGTTGGCGCTGCATTTAAAAGTGTGTTTGTTGGTATTAAGACAATTGTAAAAGAATTTATTAATGTATTTCAAACAGTTTTTAACGTAATAAAGGCGTTTGCAGAAGATGGAATGGATGCAAATTTTGGCGATATTTTAAAACAAGGTTTTGAAAATGGTAAACAAATAGCTATAGATGGTGCGAATGAAATTGGAATGGCATTTACTGATGGTTTTGAAAATGCATTAGGATCACAGTTAGAAAAGAAAACTGTTGATCAATTAAATACAACTTTAAGTAATGTCAAAAATAAAGTATCAGGTACTTTTTCTAGTTTTTTCAGTGGTTTGACTGGAGGAATTGGAATTGGAGGTGATGCTGGGACTGTTAGCACTGGTGATGGTTTAGGAAATGATCAAGCAAGTATTGATCACTTTACAAATTTATTTAAAACTCTTGGAGATGTTGGCAATGAATCAGATAATACAAAAGATAAAATAAATGAATTATCTGAAAATGCAATTTTAGCTGGTCAAGGTATGGAACAAGTGTTTGGTCAATTAGGGCAAAGTGTAGCAGGATCCATGGCTATTGCTAGTGGTGGACTAAGTGCTTTTTTAACAACTTTAGTGAGTGGTGCAATAAAATATATTGGTGCATCTTTAGCTAAATCGACAGCTGGTGCAATTGAAGCAGGTGTTGAATCTTCCAAAGCAGCTGGACCATTTGCAGCATTTGTTTTACCTGCATTGATAGCTGGTGCAGTTGCTACTGTAAGTGGTGCATTTAAAAAAATACCTAAGTTTGCAAAAGGTGGTATTGTAAGCACACCTACTATGGGACTCTTTGGCGAGTACCCAGGTGCTAAATCTAATCCTGAGGTGGTAGCGCCTTTAGATAAATTACAAGGAATGTTAGGTAATAATGGAGGTGGTAGAGTTGAGGTTGGTGGTCAGTTTACATTAAAAGGTCAAGATTTAGTTGTGGCTTTGCAAAGAGCAGACAGAAATAGAAACAGAATTAAGTAATGGCATATGGTGTTAAATTTCGTTTAGAATTTTCTGATGATAATCTTAAAGGTAAAAAAATTGAAATTCTTAAAGATGGTTATACAGGAAGTGTTTTGCCTTTAATTGGTACTCAAAATCCTTTACAAATAACTTGGGATCAAGATGATGATTTTTATAATCCGATCATTGGTTCAACATGTCAAATAAATTTATTTGTTACTGATGATACTAATTATGATGATTTTTATACAGCTGATGAAAGAGAATATAAAATTAAAATATCTTTTAAAGATTCAAGTGATGTATATCAAACTTACTGGGAGGGTTGGTTGTTAGTTGATCAATTCCAAGAATCTGTAATTACAAAACCTTTTCCTATAACATTAAAAGGATTTGATGGTTTAGGTAGTTTAGATGCATTTACTCAACCACTTGATTTTAGTGTAAATCCAATAGTATTCATTGGTTCAATTTTAAACAATTTGAATTTAGGTTTTAGTTTTTATGTTTCTAATGATATACAAAGAAGTAGTGCCACATCTGGTCATAACTTTTTTGATCAATCATCTGTTTCATCCACAAATTTTTTTACTGATGGAGTTGATCCAAAAAATTGTAAAGAGGTTTTAGAACTGATTTTAAAATTTACAAATTCTAGAATATTTCAAAGTTATGGTCGATGGTATATTATTAATAATTCTAGTTATAGTGAACAATCAGTTAAAGATGCATCGGCAACAACAGCTAATGGTGGTGCAATACCAACTGGTATTAGAGCAAGTGAAACATCTAGTTTACAAACAAATGGAACAGAATCAATTAAATATGATATATATAATTCAAGTGGAATTTATCAATCATCAAGTACAGTTAATGTTTTAAGTAGTGTGCCAAGTGATTTACAACCTTTAAATAATAATTTAGCAAAAGAATATTTACGACCATTAAAAGAATATGTTCAGGATGTTGATATGAAAGGAAGATTTAGTTCAAATATATTATCAAACTCTGGATTTGAATTTGGAACTACAAGTTGGACATTAACAAATAGTAGTGTGGTTGATGATTTTAGTTTCCAAGGTGATAAATCATTAAAAACAACTACTGTTGTTACATCAGCTGGATCAACAAGTGTTATTGCTGTAAATTCGTTTGTACCTCAAAAAGTCAGAAGGGAGAGAGTTGCATTTAAATTAAAAATTAATACTTTTCTAGATTCAACCATATCAGGTGATGCTGGTTTTAGATTTCAATTGAAAGCCGATCCATTTGTCATACCAGCAGATCCACCAGTTGCAGATCATTATTGGTCAGAATCAGCTAATAGTTGGGTTACAACATCAACAATAAATGAGGTTGAAATTGTAAATCCTAGAAGATGGAAAAGTTATGATTTTAATATTGATATATTGCCAACTGGTAGTGTTGCTTACTGGGAAATATACCTTTTTATATATGGTCCATACCAAAGTAATACAACAGGTTTTACAGCAATGTTTTATGATTCTATTATTTTAGAGGAACAATATATTGACACAAATAATAATAGATCAGACATGTTTCAAAAATTTGATTTATTGCAATATGTAAGAAAAAGAACAGACGATGTATCAGGTGTAAAAAAATTAGAAAATTTAGTTTTAACTAATGCTAGATATGATAATGTTTTTGGTGAATATTTTAGATCAAGAGATAAAACAAATTTTTTAAAAAGTGTTGAGGAAATAACATCACAACAAGTGATGAATGACTTTAGAGATTTTCTAGTCAGATATGAGGGTAATTTATATAATAATAATAATGATCCTATTGGACCACATAATAAAGTTTGGATAAATTTTGGCACATCTATTTTACAAGAACCTGTTTCATGCTATATTGATAGTATGACCTATGATGTAAAAAGAAACTTATATAGTGTTGTCATGCATATTCCAAATCAAGATGATGATATAACATCTGATTTTATAATAAAATTTTAACTTTTTTCTTTTCCTGTTTGCTGCTGGGTATTCTCTTTTTATTAAGGGAGTACCCTTTTTTTCTTAAAATATTTTTTTTATTTTTAAATAATTTTTTATATTTGTAGACTAAATTTAAAGTTATGTTTAAATATTATTTTGATGAAGATTTGAAAAGATTGAATATGAAAAGATATACAATCTGTCAAATTCTTGATTGCACAATGCCAACTTTGGCATCTAGATTAAATAATCCTGGATCATTTACTGTTTCTGAAATTAAGAAACTGCAAGATGTAGGATTTGATTCTATGAAACGTTTAATTTAAAAATTATTTTTACCTATGAAATCAGTAAATATTAAAGGAAAGGAATATATCACAGTTAATGAAAGATTGATATATTTCAGAAAACAAGCGACATTTAAAGGATGGCGCATTGTAGAAGATCTTATTGAACTTAATGAAAAAGAAGGAGTTTTTAAGGTCAATATAGTGGATGTGAATGAAAACATAATAAGTTCTGCACATGCACAAGAATATAGAGATGCAAGTTATATTAATAAAACTTCTTTCTTAGAGAATGGTTTTACATCGGCACTTGGTCGAGCATTGGGTTATTTAGGGATTGGTATTGATACTTCAATTGCAACTGCAGATGAGGTAGTAAATGCGATCAAAAATCAAAATAAACCAAGAACTCAATATAACAATACAAGTCAAACAAAAAATAATCTAAATCAATTACAAAATGTCAAATTCTAAAACTAAGTATTATGATGGGATACGAATATTCCAAAAAAAAGAAAATCAACCATGTTATAGCGGTGTATTAACACCAAATAAATTAGTTGAATTTTTAAAATCTGGTCAAGCGGATGGTGCTAAATCTGAATATCAAGGTGACACTCAATTTAAATTTAATTTGTGGGTCAATGATGATGGTTCTGCATCTATGACTGTAAATGACTATCAACCTGATCAGCAATCAGTCAATAATGATCAAGTTGATGGATTACCTTTTTAGTTTACAGCAAACTTAAAGGAAGAGAGGGCAGCCATTTGGTTGCCTTTTTTTTTGTTATTATTTTTTTTATTTAAAATATTTTTTTAAATTCAAAGAAAATTAACAATTATGAAAAAAAGACAATATAGGTCAAACCAAGGTAGAAAACCAAAACAAGTTGCTGAAACACAAAAAGTTATTTTAGTTGCATTTATTGGGTTATTAGCAGTAACAGTTTATTTAATATTAATATGAAAATAGTAAAAGATAGTAATGACATATACCACAGCCATAATAGTATATCGGCTAGTGGTTTAAAAATGATAAGCAAATATTCTGTTTATCATTATTTAAATCAACTACCAAGAGAAACAGATTCTATGGCTTTTGGGACAGCTGTTCACACTGCAATTTTAGAATCAGATACTTTTTATGATATTTATTTTCCAATGCCTGAGATTGGCGATCTTAGAAAAAAAGAAAATAAACAAATAAAATTAGAAGCAGAAGAAAAAGCAGAAGATAAGATTTGTCTTTCATTTAATGATCACGAAAGAATTAAGCAAATAATACAAAATTTTAAAAAAAATAATTTAGCACAACATTATTGTAAGGGCGAAATCGAGTTATCACATTATGGTAGATATAAAAATGTAGATGTAAGAGTTAGGCCAGATGTAATTAATTATGTTTCTGGTTATATTGCTGATGTAAAAACTTGTCAGGATGCATCACCTGATGCTTTTAGAAGAGATGTCTTTAAATGGGGTTATCATTTGCAAGCCGCTTTTTATATGGATATGACTGGTGTTCAAACTTTTAAGTTTGTATGTGTAGAGGTTAATCATCCATATACTGTTGTAGTCCATACTCTAAATGATGAGTTTATAAATCTTGGTAGAAAAAAATACCAACAAGCATTTAATGATTGGAAAAATTATATTAGAAATAAAGAAGTTAAACTTTACCATTCGGACACAATATGTGATGATGGATCTTATTTAATATGTAAATAATGAAAAAAATAAAAAAAATTGTAAACAAACATTTTAATCTTAAAATAAATAAAAAAACTAGACAATTTGAATATGTCTTTGCTAGAGCATGCTATTATAAATTATGTAGAGATATTGCTGGTTTGTCTTTTGCTAAAATTGGTGAAAGTGTTGGAAAGGGTCATGCGACTGTATTGCATGCACTTAAAGAACTACCTTACATGGTAAGACACAATAATATTAATTTAAAAAAATATAATTCTTTAATGAGTAAATTTGACATTAAGATGGAAGAACAAACTCATTTAAGTGTTGATCAAATTGTTAGAGATTATAATTTTTTATTATTAGAAAACGATTCTTTAAAATTAAAAATATCTGAACTTGAAGAAGTTATTTACAGGTTGGCTGATTTGGATTAAATTTTTTTTAATTTTGTTAAAAAATTTTAAATGTCAAATCCTTTTGATAAATATCTGGGCAAAGAAGATAGATTACAAAATAAAGTAATGAATTATCTAAGTTATAATTATCCTAGTGCATTATTCACTCACATATCTAATGAAGGTAAAAGGTCACCTTTTGAAAGATATAAAATGAAAGTCTTAGGAGCAAAACCTGGAGTGCCTGATGTAATGATATTTACACCAAATAAATTTTACAATGGTTTAGCGATTGAATTAAAAGTTGGATATAACAAGCCATCAGACAATCAAAAAAAGTGGCTTAAATCGCTTGAAAACGCTAAATGGAAGGCAATTTGGCTTAATGATTTTGATAAAATAATAACAACAATTGACAGCTATTTTAAAAATGAGGAAATCTAGAAGTATATATTTTGATGAGGATACTCAAAAAGTAAGATGGACACAGTCAAGTTCAGATGGATTTAAATATGCTTATAAATATGTTGGTGAGGCAACTGAAAATGAATTTAATATGCTTATTGATCTTTTATGGTTTTTACATGAGGAAAAAAAAATGACTTATGAAGAATTTAATCAAGTGTATATTGAACTTCGTTTTTTTTGTGATCGTGTGATGGGCCTGGTTGATGACTTGTAATTCTTATTACTTTTATCTACTTTACAAAAACCTATGAAATATAATTTAATAATCAAACCTAAAAAATTTGACAGGTTTACTGTCGTTCCTAATTATATATTAAGGCATAAAGGTATTAGTATTGGTGCTACTGGTTTGTATAGTTATTTGTTTAGTCATTCTGCTGATCAACAAATAACAATAGAATTTATATCTCAGCATTTTAAAGAAGGTAAGGATGCTATAAGATCTAAAATAAATGAATTAATTGAAAATGGTTATTTAGAAAGAGAAAGAGTTTTAGATAAAGGTAAATTTAAAGGTTATAATTATAAATTAAAATCTCACCCAAAGCGGAAAAACCGAAATCGGGAAAAACCGAAGTCGGAAAATCCAACGCAAAGTAATACTAATAATACTAATAATAATAATATAAGAAATACTAATATATCTTTTAATGATAATTTATTAAAAATATACCCTCATTTTCTTCAATTATTCCCAACTAAGTACCAACCAAAAACGGAATCACAAACAAATAAATGGATTGAATGTTTAAACAAATTAAATACTATTGATGGTTATGATTTTAAAAAACTTTGGTTAATGGTAAAATTTATTAGAGATCATGAATTCTGGTCAGAACATTTTTTAACTCTTTTAAAATTAAGAAACAAAGATAAAAATGGGATACGATATGTAGACAAGTATTTTGAAACTTATAAAAATGCTAATAGACCAAAATTCTTTTGGAAAATAAAAGGCATTATAAAATACTTTATTTATGTGGAAGATGGCAAAGAAAAATTAGGAGCAAAAACAAAAAATGGTGATTTAAACTATTTTAATTTAAATCAAGTTTTTAATAAATATGAGTTAAAAGAATTAATTAAACATGTGAAAAATGAATAAAGGAAAAGTTTTTATTTTAAATAAAATTGAACAAAAAATTGTAGAAACTGTTGGTAATGCTAGACACAATCAAAATTGTAATTTTGGAAGAGGATCTGGTACGATCAACAATAGCAATGTTGCTGATCTTGATATTGTTGGTTTTGGTGCTGAGTTTATTTTTTGTAAGCATTTAAATTTATTTCCTGATTTTAAAATTGATATTTTTTCTAAACATGAGGGAACTGATTTTTATGATGCTCATTGGGTTGGTAAAACTGTTGATGTAAAAGTAAATAGAAACCCTGATAATCCTTTGATGGTTCCAACAAGATTAAAAAGTGAATGTCAATTATTTGCTTTATTTTCTGCAAAATATCCTAAGTATAGATTTGAAGGTTTTGCAACAAATCAAATGCTTTTTCAAAAAAATAATATCAGACAGACCAAGGTTCCTGCTTATGTTCTAGAAAAATCAAAACTTTTAGAGATAAAAGACTTAAATATTTAAAAAAATTTTTTAAATTTAAAAATCTATTTATGAATTATTTAGTTGAGTTACAAAAATTAGGAATCAATATTAAAAAATCTGGTAAATGTTTATGTCCTAAGTGTTCACATACTAGGCGTAATAAAAAAGATTTATGTTTGTCGGTTAATGTTGAAGAGGGGTTATTTAATTGTCATCATTGTGGCTGGCAAGGAAATGTAAAATTTAAGCAAAAACAAGAATATGTGTTACCTCCAAAAATTAATGTTGATCTTACTGATAGAATAATAAAATGGTTTTTACAAAGATGTATAACTGAACCAACTTTAGCACATTATAAAATTGGTGAATCTTTAGAGTTCATTCCTCAAGTTCAAGCAAAAAGAAGATGTATAAATTTTAATTATTATCGTGATAATCAAATCATAAATATAAAATTTAGAGATGCTGAAAAAAATTTTAAACTTGTTTCTGGTGCTGAATTAATTTTTTATGGTTTAAATAATATTAAAGAAACTGAAAAATGTTATATAGTTGAGGGTGAGTTAGATGCTTTAAGTTTACATGAGGCAGGTTTGTATTCAGTTGTATCAGTTCCTAATGGTGCAAGTAAAGGAAATCAAAAATTAGACTATTTAGATAATTGTTATAAGTATTTTGAAAATAAAAAAGAGATTATTTTATGCACCGACAATGATGATGCTGGTTTAAATTTAAGAAATGAACTTGCAAGGCGTTTAGGATCATATAGATGTAAGTATGTTGAATTTGGTGAGTTTAATGATGCCAATGAAGTTTTAATTAAAAAAGGTGCTGAAACTTTAAGAAACATTATAAAAGAAGCAAAAGATTTTCCAATTGAAGGTGTGATCAACATTGACAATATTTGGCAAAATGTTTTAAATTTTAATGAAAATGGAATAAAAAATTATAGTATTGGTTTAAGTGGTAGTGATGAATATTTTAAAATGTCTATGGGCGAGTGGTCTGTTGTTAGTGGAATTCCTAATAGTGGAAAGAGTGATGTTTTAGATCAAGTATTAAGTAATATTGCAATGAGACATGGTTTTAGGTGTGCAATGTTCTCTCCTGAATCTTACCCATATGAAGGTCACATTAAAAGAATAGCTAATAAATTAATGTCTAAAAATTGTAATAATGATGATCTTAATTCTGTAAAAGATTTCATTGAAGAGCATTTTTATTGGATTAAAATTGATTTAGAAAATTTAACCCTTAAATCTATTTTAGATGCTTTTAAGAAATTGGTTTTTCAAAAGGGTATTAATGTTTGTGTTATTGATCCTTGGAACATGTTAGATCACTCTGCTCAAAGAGATCATAGTTATATTGGTAAAACTTTAAGTCAAATCACACAGTTTTGTCAACAAACTAAAACTCATTTATTTTTAGTTGCTCATCCGAGAAAAATTGAAAGCGAAGGAGGTCAATATAAAAAACCAACTTTGTATGATATTTCTGGGAGTGCTGACTTTTTTAATAAAGCATATAATGGTTTAATTGTTTATAGAAATATTGGCCAAAAAACTAATTATGGATCTGATTCTGTAAAAATATATATTGAAAAAGTTAAAAGAAAAGAAAATGGACAACTTGGTTCATTTGAAATAGCGCCTGATTTTAAGAATGGTGGCGTTTATAAATATGTCAGTGAAAATGACAAAAAATTTGAAATTATAAAAGATAATGATATACCCTTTTAATTATGAAAATTTTAAACTTATATGCTTGTCTTGGAGGTAATAGATATAAATGGGGAGATGACCACGATATCACGGCTGTAGAATGGGATAAAGAACTTGCAAGGTTATATCAAGAACGATTTCCAAATGATAAAGTAATAGTAGCAGATGCTCACCAGTTTTTATTAGATCATTATAAAGAATTTGATTTTATATGGTCATCTCCACCATGTCCTACTCATAGTAGAATAAACATTAGTCAATATACCAGAGAAAGTTGGAAACCTAAATATCCTGATATGGCTTTGTATCAAGAAGTTATTTTTTTAGAATATTATTATAAAGGAAAATATTGTATAGAAAATGTAATTCCATTTTATAATATGTTAATTCCGGCAAAAAAAAGAAATAGACATTTGTACTGGACTAATTTTAATTTACCAAATATATTAAGTGTAAGAACAAATCCAGATTTAAGTAGAACAAAAAATTTAGTAGATGCTTTGTCAAAGTTTCACGATTACGATTTTAGAAAATATAAAGGAAAACAAAGCATTCAAAAGATAGCAAGGAACCTTGTAGATTATGAAGCGGGTAAATCAATATTAGATACTGTAATGGGTATAAAACAAAAAGAAAATATAAATCAAACAGAATTATTTTAATTATGGATCACAAAAAATTTAACGAAATTAAAAAAAATTTATTGAGTTATGCTCAAAGTATAATGAATCAAAAACAACCAGAATACACTAATTTAAATGCTGATGTATTACATAACTTTAAAACAACAGCTGAAAATTTAGGATTATCTGCGCAGGAAGTTTGGGCAGTCTTTTTCTATAAGCATGTACAAGCAATTTTAAGTCATGCAAGTACTCCTGATTTAAATGCTGCAGAACCAATTGAGAGCAGATACGCCGATGCTATAAATTATTTGTTTTTAGGTTTTGCTTTACATATTGAAAATATGCAAAAAAAACACGAAGATCTTAATTTAATTTATAAAGGCATAGAATGAAGGTATTAGTTGTAAATGGTGATAGATATTTAATAAATCCTAAATCTATGGCCTGCGAAAAAAGATGTATTGAAATATTAAAAAATTATAATGATGATGCAATAGTTGATTTTGTTGAACCAACATTAAATGATGTTTTATGAATATATATTTTAAGGCACAATCCTGGTGTTTAGCAAACAATATTAAAATTTACATAGTGCCAATAAAAAATAAAAAAGAATGCTTTGTCGAAGTTAATAATAATGGTCATATAACTAGATCACCACATACTTATAAAGATCAAAAAATTGCATCTAGCAAAATTTGGGATTTAAACTTATATTTGTATGAGCAAAACAAAAAAAATGGAAAAGATTAATATTGATCTTGTAAAAGAAAATCCTGAAAATCCCAGGTTCATAACAAATTCTAAATTTAAAAAATTAGTAAAATCTTTAAAAGATTTTCCGCAAATGTTAGAAAAACGACCGATTGTTGTTGATGAAGATATGATTGTTTTAGGTGGTAATATGCGACTAAAAGCATGTAAAGAGGCAGGATTAAAAGAGGTTTATATTTCTGTTGCAAAAAATTGGTCTGAAAAACAAAAATCTGAATTCATAATTAAAGACAATTTAGCGTATGGAGAGTGGGATTGGGAACTTGTAGCAAATGCTTGGGAAAAAGAACAACTTGATGACTGGGGGTTAGATATACCTTTGTCTTTACAATTGTATGAAGTTGATGAAGAAGAAGATAATTATCAAGAACCTGAAGATTTAAAAATTGATGTCATTGAAGGCGATATTATACAAATTGGAAATCATAAAATTTTATGTGGTGATAGCACTAAGGTTTCAGAATGGAAAAAATTGATGAATGAGGAAATCTGTGATCTTGTTATAACTGATCCACCTTACAATGTTGATTATACTGGAGGCACAAAAGATAAACTAAAAATAATGAACGATAATAAATCGGACTCTGACTTTTATCAATTTCTGTATGATTTTTATTCTAGTTTAAATTCTTTTGTTAAAAAGGGAGGTGCTTGGTATGTATGGCATGCTGATTCTGAAGGTGCTAATTTTAGAAAGGCCATGATTGATGCTGGTATTTCTTTAAAGCAATGTTTAATTTGGGTAAAAGATTCATTAGTCCTAGGTCGACAAGATTATCATTGGAGGCATGAACCTTGTTTATATGGTTGGAAACCTGGCAAGGCACACTCATGGTATCAGGATCGTAAACAGTCAACAGTTATTGAGAGTTTTTCAAAAAAATATCAGGATCTTGAAAAATATGAACTTATTGAGTTTTTAGATAATTTGTTTAGTGAGTTACCTACTTCTTTAATTAAAATTAAAAAACCTAAAAAAAATAACATTCACCCTACAATGAAGCCAATAAAATTAATTGGTTATCAAATAAAAAACTCTAGCCAACCTAAAGATTTGGTATGTGATGGTTTTTTAGGCGGTGGATCCACTATGGTTGCTGCGCATCAGCTGGGTAGAAAGTGTTATGGAATGGAATTAGATCCAAGATATTGCCAAGTTATTATTGATCGTATGCAAAAATTAGATCCTAGTATCTCTGTAAAAATAAACGGAAAAAAATATAATTAAAAAAATATTAAATATTTTAAAATATATTTTGCTATTTAAAATATTCTTTTTATCTTAGTACCATTATAAACCATTAAAAATTAATATTATGTCAGTAGCATTATTTCAAGAAAAAGATTTAGTAAGATTAACAAACACATTAACTGAAAATGAAAAAGTTTTAAAGTTTGTTGAATCAACAGAAATTTATCAAAAAAGAGTTAAATATTCATATGAAGATTCTAGACAAACATTGGCTAGAGCATTGTGGTATGGATATGTAGCTAATAGAACAGCATTCAATTTACAATATTCAGAAAATGAGCCAATCAATTTTAACATTCCTGAATCTGATGAAACTTATAAGTTTAAAACTGCAATGTCAAACCTTGGTTTTTTACTTTATAACATAGCCACTAATGATGGTAATGTTTTTCTATCAGATGAATGGTCTAATCTTTTAGAGGGTATTTACAAAAAGTTTAAATCTTATAAGTATGTTGATGTACCAACTTATGTTTATTAATTAAATTTAAGTTTTTTTATGTTGAAAGGCGGATTTTTTTATCCGCTTTTTTTTTGTTTAATTTTGTAGCATGGAAAAACGACACAATGCGACACCTAAAAAAGGATTAATGATTAAAGCATTAGAAAAATCTTTAGGTATCGTAACAACAGCATGTAAGCAAGTTGGCATTCATCGTGCAACTCATCATAGGTGGATGCATGAAGATGAGGAATATAAAAAAGCGGTTGAGGATCTTAAAAATGTAACTTTAGATTTTGCAGAAACTCATTTGCATAAACAAATACAAGAAGGAAACACAACTGCGACAATATTTCTTTTAAAAACTCTAGGCAAATCAAGAGGTTATATTGAAAGACAGGAAATTCAACACGATACAGATATAAGCAGCAAATTAATTGAATGGACACCAGCCAAAGACAAAGAATAAAAGAGTTTTGTAATAAGCAATTTTATCAGGCCATAAATTCAAAGGCAAGATTAAGAATATTTCAGGGCGGAACCAGAAGCGGTAAAAGTTGGAGTTTGCAACAGTATTGTCTTTATTTAATGACTACAACAAAAGAGCCACTTACGATCTCTATTGTTAGAAAAACTTTACCAGCACTTAAAAGGTCTGTCATTAGAGATTTTTTACATATTTCTAAAAACTTAGGTATGTATTGGAAAGGCATTCATAACAGGTCTGAAAATGTTTTTGAGTACAATGGTCATACTTTAGAATTTTTTAGTGCTGATGATGCACAAAAAATCAGAGGAAGTGCCAGGGATATACTTTGGCTAAACGAGGGCAATGAATTGCTTTTTGAAGATTACAGGCAATTGGCTATGAGAACAAGAGGTCATATATTAATTGATTTTAATCCCTCGGACCCTATTCATTGGATTTATGATTTAATGGAGAGAAATGATGCTGAAACTTTTATAAGTACGTATAAAGACAATAAGTTTTTACCTGAAGAATTAATAAATGAAATTGAAAGGATTCGTGATCGAGATCCTGATTATTGGCGTGTTTATGGTGAGGGACAAAGAGCGGTATTTAGTGAAAGGCAAATTTTTTTAAATTGGAAATATATTCCACATTGTGATTTTCCTGAATTTGATGATACAATCGTTGGTGTAGATTTTGGCTATACACAGGATGAGTGTGCCATTGTTGAAGTTGGTAAAGTTGGCGACACTTTGTATGTTCATGAATGGTTGTATAAAAAAGGAATGACAAACAGAGACATTGCTCAATTTTTAAAATCAAATAATTTAAATGAAAAACTTTGTTATTGTGATAGTGCCGAACCTAAATCAATTGAGGAGTTAAGGCAAATGCAAGTATGGGCAAAGCCAGCAATCAAAGGTCAGGGTTCAATAACAGCTGGTATATCTTTATTAAAAGAGTTTGAAATCATTGGATCCATAGAATCAAAAAATTTACAAAAAGAACAAATGAGTTATTTATGGGAAGAATTAAAAGATGGTACTATCATAAATAAACCTGTTGATCGTGCAAATCATCTTATGGATTCACTTAGATACTGTGTTTACACAAAATATAAAAATAGAAATGACTTTTTTGTTGTATAATATAAGAATTTATTATTTTGTATTTTTGAATAAAATTTTACTCAATGGCATCATGGCTCGACAGATTTAGAAATCTACTAACTAAAAATACACAACAAACCGCTAAAGAATACAACCAGGCAATATATAATTGGCTTGGGGAGAGTATACTTTGGAATCCTGAAAATGATGACACTTATATCAATGAAGGATATAGAAAAAATGCGACTGTTTTTTCTATAATAAATATCATAACAAAGGCCGCATCAACTATTCCTGTTCATGTTTATGAAAAGAAAAATGATAATGACTTAAAAAGATATAAAGCATTAACTAGTGGGATTGTTGATTCAAGTGTAATGTTTAAAGCAAATCAATTAAAAAAACACGCATTGATTGAATTAGAACATACAGATTTACATCAAATACTTGAACGACCTAATCCAGCACAATCTTATGCAAGTTGGATCCAAGAGTTAGTTGCTTTTGGTAAATTAACAGGCAATAGATACATTTATGGGATTGCACCTGAAACAGGAGACAATATTGGAAAATTTAAAGAGTTATATGTAATGCCAAGTCAAATCATGGAAATTGTTTCTGGTGGAATGTTTGAACCAATCAAAGAATATAGAATTGAGTATAATGGTGCTTATTCTATTCCAGCTGAAGAGATATGTCACATTAAAGATTTTAATCCTTATTATGATGGTACTGGATCACACTTGTATGGTCAATCACCTTTAAAAGCAGGTTTAAGATCTATGACAACAAATAATGAGGCCATTGAAACTGGTGTTAAATATTTACAAAATCAAACAGCAAGAGGTGTTTTAATGTCTGATGAAGGTGATCTTAATGAAGTACAAGCGCAACAATTAAAAGACAAGTTTCGACAAAACTTCCAGGGAAGTAATAATGCTGGGGATGTTATCATAACGCCTAAAAAATTATCATGGGTAAACTTTGGATTAAATGCATCAGATCTTTCTTTAATTGAGCAGTATAATGCAAGTATTAAAGATCTCTGCAATATTTATTCAGTGCCATCTCAACTTTTAAATAATGATAAGGCATCAACTTATAATAATATGAAGGAGGCAAAAAAAGCATTATATCAAAATGCTGTTATTCCTGAGATGCTTAAAATTAGAGATGAATTAAATAGATGGTTGGTTCCGAAGTATGGTCAAAACTTATTCATTGATTTTGATTTTTCTGTCATTCCTGAACTACAAGAAGAAATGGATAAAGTGGTTGATCAAATGACCAAGGCATGGTGGTTAACTCCTAATGAAAAAAGAGCAGCTATGAGTTTTGCTCAAGAAGAGAATGATGCATTAAATGATTTTTATGTACCTGCAAATCTAATTCCTATTGCTGGTGAAGATATTGAAATGCCTGATCCACAACCACCTAAAAAAGAAACGCCTGAAGATATTGAAAAAATGCAAGTTAAGTATGAAGTTATTGGTATGCCTGATAATTTTACAACAAGGGAAGAAGCAGAAGAGAGAGCAAGGGAAATGGGAGGAAGTGGATCACATTCACATACTGTTGATGGTCAAACATTTTATATGCCATT
>FUFK010037425.1_pt1 | contig 56152 bp, 45 predicted proteins | sample 1021851 | NCBI WGS metagenome assembly FUFK01 (sample SAMEA51879418, study PRJEB19060) | metagenome
GTCTGCTGCTCAAAATATGGACACCTCATCGATGGGTGGCAGTTTACCACCTTCATTGGTGTCCAAGATCATTAGGCCACTTCACGTTCCCGGAAGGGCAGAACACAGACACGCGCCCCCCGCTGGAGAGAAACCCCGCCTCAAGGCCAACGCCCCCCTACCTCCTTCGTCGAATAGCCTCCCCGCCCGCTTCGTGGTTGTATGAGCCTGAGCGTCCCTTTGGGCGCGGCGAATAACAACAAGCAGCGACGACGGCGAGGAGCGGAGCATGAGTTACGCGGAAGCCTACCAGCGGGCGCGGCAAGACGCCGACGGCTTCTGGGCCGAGCAGGCCCGGGCCGTGGCCTGGTACCAGGCCCCCACCCGCATTCTGGACACCCTGCAGGACGGCACCCACCGCTGGTTCGGCGACGGCGTGCTCAACACCAGCTACCTGGCGCTGGACCATCAGATCGAACAGGGCCGCGGCGAGCAGCTGGCGCTGATCCACGATTCCCCGGTCACCGCCAGCCAGCAGCATTTCACCTTTAACCAGCTGAGGGACCGGGTGGCGGAACTGGCCGGCGCCCTGGCGCGGCTGGGCGTGGGCAAGGGCGACGGCGTGGTGATCTATCTGCCGATGGTGCCGGAAGCGGCCATCGCCATGCTCGCCTGCGCGCGGCTGGGCGCGGTGCATTCGGTGGTGTTCGGCGGTTTCGCCGCCCACGAGCTGGCGATCCGCGTGGACGATGCCAAGCCCAAGGTGGTGCTGACCGCCTCCTGCGGCATCGAAATCGACCGGGTGATTCCCTACATGCCGCTGGTCAGCGGCGCCCTCGAGCAGGCGGCGCACCGGGTCGAGGCGGTGCTGGTACTGCAGCGGGACGCCGGCCCGGCGGACCTGACCGGCACCGGCTTCAAGGACTGGCGGGCGGAAGTCACCGGCAGCGAGCCGGCGGCGCCGGTGCCGGTGAACGCCGCCGACCCGCTGTACATCATGTACACCTCCGGCACCACCGGGAAACCCAAGGGTATCGTGCGCGACAACGGCGGCCACGCGGTGGCGCTGCTGTACGCGCTGCGCCAGGTGTACGGCATGCGCGCCGGGGAAGTCTGGTGGGGCTGCTCGGACGTGGGCTGGGTGGTGGGCCATTCGTTCATCGTCTACGCGCCGCTGCTGGGCGGCTGCACCACGGTGATGTTCGAGGGCAAGCCGGTGAAGACACCGGACGCCGGCGCCTACTGGCGGGTGGTGCAGGAACACGGCGTGCAGGGCCTGTTCGCGGCGCCCACCGCGTTCCGGGCGATCCGCAAGGAAGACCCGGACGGCGAGGCGTTCAAGCGCTACGACGTGAGCAGCCTGCGGCATCTGTTCGTGGCCGGCGAAAAGCTGGACACGCCCACCTATCAGTGGCTCAGCGAACTCACCGGCCGGCCGGTCTACGACCACTGGTGGCAGACCGAGACCGGCTGGCCGGTGACCGCGCCCTGCACCGGCCTCGGCCAGACCGAGGTGCGCGGCGGCTCCACCAACCGGCCGGTGCCCGGCTACCAGGTGGAGGTGCTGGACGCCAACAGCCGGCCGCTGGGACCCGACGAGGAAGGCGCCATCGTGCTGCGCCTGCCGCTGCCGCCGGGCTGCGCCCAGACCCTGTGGAACGACCACCCGCGCTACCTGGACGCCTACCTGAACACCCATCCCGGCTACTACCACACCGGCGACGGCGGCTATCTGGACGCCGACGGCTTCGTCTACATCATGGGCCGCACCGACGACGTGATTAACGTCTCCGGCCACCGGCTCTCCACCGGGGTGATGGAGGAGCACATCGCCACCCACCCGGCGGTGGCGGAGTCCGCCGTGGTGGGCATGCACGACGAACTGTGCGGCGAAGTACCGGTAGGCCTGGTGGTGCTCAAGGACGGCGCCGACATCGACGAGCCGCGCCTGGAACAGGAACTGGTGGCGCTGATCCGCGACCAGGTGGGCGCCGTGGCCCGCTTCCGCCGCGCCCTGGTGGTGCCGCGCCTGCCCAAGACCCGCTCCGGCAAGACCCTGCGCGCCGCCCTGCGCAAGATGGCCAACGGCCGCGACTTTCCGTTGCCCTCCACCATCGACGACCCGGCTATCCTTGACGAGATCGCCGCCGTGCTGAGCCGCGACGGCCTGGTGGCCACACCGGGCAAACCGCAATAACGGAGGACGCCGTCATGGCCCTGAAGAAAAGTGTCTCGGAACTGGTGGCCGCCGCCGAGGCGCGCATCGAGCGGCTCACCCCGGAACAGGCCCGCGCCCTGCTGGACGACCCGGACGTGCGCTTCGTGGACATCCGCGACGTGCGCGAACTGAAACGGGAAGGCACCGTGCCCGGCGCCCTGCACGCGCCGCGCGGCATGCTGGAATTCTGGGTCGACCCGGATTCGCCCTACCATAAAGCCGACTTCGCCAGCGGCCAGCGCTTTGTGCTGTTCTGCGCCCTCGGCCACCGCTCCGCCCTCGCCACCGCCCAGCTCATGGACATGGGGTTTGGGCCGGTTTGTGACATTGAAGGAGGCTTTGAAGCGTGGCGTGGTGCGGGCGGGAAGATCGAGGGGAAGAGTTAATAGTTAACAGTGAATAGTTAATAGCGAAAACACCGTTTCAGAGAGGCCTGGCGCACAGACGACGGCACCGAACATCGCTGCTACGCTTTGTTTTCGCTGTTAACTGTTAACTATTAACTGTTAACTGCCTCTTCTGCGGCAGTCGGCGCGGACCTCTTCAAGGCCGCGCCGCGCGATCAGGCCGTTTTGGAAGGCGTGCTGGGCCATCTCCAGGCTGTCCTTGGCGAGGATCATCTGGCAGCCGCTTTGCGCCACGCGGTCGGCGAGCGCCTGGATCGCCTGATCGCGGTCCTCGCCTTGATGCACGTGGCGGATATAGATGGTGTGGATGCGGCCCGGGTAGCGGGCCACCAGGTCGGCGTACACTTCCGGGTCGTGCTGGCCGCTGTCGCCGATCAGGACGAACGGCAGCTGCTGGTAGAGCGACAGCATGCGCTCGATCAGCATCGCCTTGTGGTCCTTGGCGCGGATCGGCAGCGGCCGCTGCAAGGTCACGCCCCATTCGCGCAGGAACAGCACCGGCCCGTGGGGAATGTGGTTGAGGCGGAAGAACTCCACCAGCACGTCGTAGATGCTCCAGGGGCCCCGGGACACGTACAGCATGGGGCGGCGGCGCTCGCCGCTTTCGCCGTGGAACAGCGCCCGGTAGAACGCGGACACGCCCGGAAAGGCGGTGCGGTGGCGGGCCTTGGCGATAAACAGCTGGTACATCATGGTCAGCTTGCTGGCCACGCCGGTGTAGATCACCGTGTCGTCGATGTCGCTGACCACCGCCAGGTCCACCTCACGGGGTGGAATATAGATCTCGGCGGTGGCGGCCACGCTGCGCTCGCCGGACGGCGCGTCGCCCTTATCCGACGCGGGCAGCAGCTCCAGCCGCGCCTGCTGCCAGAAAGCGCCGTCGGGCAGCGGCTCCTCGATCGGCAGCTGCACGCTGAAATAACCGTCCCGGTCGGTGGTGACGCTGGCGCGCGCGTCGCCCACGGTGACCGCCACCCGGGCGTCGCGGATGCCCCAGCGGGCGGTGCGGCGGGCGATGTTGACCAGGTCGTCGAGCGGCCCCTCGCCCAGCTTGAGCCCCAGGCCCGGCTGCCGGAACACCCGCCCCATCAGGAACACTTCGTCCCGGGAACCGTAGCCCCGATAGGTCTGGATCACCGGGCCGCCACGGCTGCCGGCGCGCCGCGCCGGGCGCGCCAGAAAACGCAGCATTTTGCGCAGACCGCGATACACGGCCCGCGGCGACGGCAAGATCATCATCCGGTCCTTATCAGGCGATCGGCGGTTCGCCGGTGAGCCCCGGCCCGCGTTCGATGTCCGAGGTGAAGACTTCCAGATTCTGCGCCACTTCGCGCACTTCCTCGAAGCGGGCGATGTGATACAGGGCTTCGCCCTCGTTGACCAGCGGCAGGTTGTTGCGGCCCACCAGGATACCCGCGCAGGGCGATTCGATGGTCACGTCCTCGCCGCCGAACGGGCTGGAGATGCGGCCGATCAGCTGGCCCTTGCGCAGCCAGGCGCCCAGCGCCACCAGCGGCAGAAAGACGCCGTCGCGCTCGGCGCGCACCCAGCTCGAGGAGCGGGCGATGTGCGGCTCCATGGGCGCGCGCGTGCGGCGCGGGCCGGTCATGCGCAGGTGGTGCATGATGTTGAGCACGCCTTTCACGCCGGCGCGGATCGAGCTCTCGTCGAAGCGCAGCGCTTCACCGGCTTCGTAGGTGATCACCGGGATGCCCTGGGCCTCGGCCACTTCGCGCAGGGTGCCCTCGCCGAGCACCGAGTTGATCACCACCGGCACGCCGAACGCGGCGGCCATGGCGGCGGTGTCCTCGTTGGAGAGGTCGGCGCGGATCTGCGGCAGGTTGGCGCGGTGGATGGCGCCGGTGTGCAGGTCCACCGCGTGGGTGGCGCGGTCCAGCACCTGGGTCTTGAACTGCCAGGCCATGCGCGCGCCCAGGCTGCCGGTTTCCGAACCGGGGAACGAGCGGTTGAGATCACGGCGGTCGGGCAGATACCGGGTCTTGTGAATAAAGCCGAACACATTGACCACCGGCACCGCCAACAAGGTGCCGTTAAGCCGGTTGAGCGACGAATGGCGCAGCAGCCGACGAATAATCTCCACGCCATTCAACTCATCACCGTGGATCGCCGCGCTCACCAGCAGCACCGGCCCCGGCCGCCGCCCATGAATCACATGAATCGGCACGTTCAACGGCGTCTGCGTGTACAACTGGGCCAGCGGCAACTCCACCTTGACCCGGGTACCCGGCATCACCCGCGTGCCGTTCAACTCAAACGGCGCCGCCTTCTCTTCCTGTTTGTTCTTGCGGTTACTGCTCGTCATCACTCACCGGATTCTTGTTTTAGCTGTTAACTATTCACTATTAACCGTTAACTCTTAACTACCCTTTCGCCCCTTTCGTCTGGGTACGATGCGGCCGAGCATGACTCTCAATAAACTTCACCACCATCCCGGCCACGTCTTTGTTGGTGGCCGCTTCAATGCCTTCCAGGCCCGGCGAGGAGTTCACTTCCATCACCAGCGCGCCGTGGTGGGAACGCAGAATGTCCACGCCGGCCACGTTCAGGCCCATGATGCGCGCCGCGCGCACCGCGGTGGCGCGCTCTTCCGGGGTGATGCGGATCAGGCTGGCGGTGCCCCCCCGGTGCAGGTTGGAGCGGAACTCGCCGGGCAGCGCCTGGCGCTTCATGGCGGCGATCACCTTGCCGCCCACCACGAAACAGCGAATGTCGGCGCCGCCGGCTTCCTTGATGTACTCCTGCACCATCACCGACACGTTCAGGCCCATGAAGGCCTCGATCACCGATTCCGCCGCCTTGCGGGTTTCCGCCAGCACCACGCCGATGCCCTGGGTGCCTTCCAGCATTTTGATCACCAGCGGCGCGCCGCCGACCATGTTGATCAGGTCGGGAATGTCATCCGGTGAGTGGGCGAAGCCGGTCACCGGCAGGCCCACGCCCTTGCGGGACAGCAGCTGCAGGGAGCGCAGCTTGTCCCGGGAGCGGGAAATCGCCACCGATTCGTTGACCGGGAACACGCCCATCATTTCAAACTGGCGCAGCACCGCGGTGCCGTACTGGGTCACGGACGCACCGATACGCGGGATCACCGCATCGAAGCCTTCCAGCACCTGGCCTTTGAAATGAATCTCCGGCTTGTGGGAGACCATGCTCATATAGCAGCGCAGGGTGTCGATCACGTGCATTTCGTGACCGGCGTCCTCGCCCGCCTGAACCAGACGGCGCGTGGAATAGAGGTGCTTGTTCCGGGACAGAATCGCTATCTTCATGGTTGATGCTCGTTGCCACCGAGTAAAAATGAAGCCTGGGGATGCACCACCAACTGATCCATGGCGGTACGCCCGAGCAACATGCGAAATTTCATGGTGTCACGGTCGGTGAGGGTCATCTCCACCGGCCAGCGGCGCCCGCCCACGGCGAGCAGGGTCTTGATCACCGGGCGTTCTTCCCGNTGACCGCCGGAATCCGTCACCACACGACGGTCCAGCAGGGGCGCTTCGCATTCCCGGGACTGGTCGGAATCCTNAAACGGATGNATNCAGAACCGGATCCACTCGCGCCCGTCACGCTGGAAACTGGTCACTTTGAAGGCGTGCAGCGCGGAGGTGCGCGCGCCGGTATCCACCTTCATCTTGATCGCCTTGATCCCCAGATCGGGCAGGCTGGCCCATTCCCGCCAGCCCACGGTGGTTTTATTCATGCGCTTGCTCTTTTGCCAGGAAGCCTTTGGATAATAAAAAACCCCGCCGCGCCCCCGGCACGCCGACTTTTCGGCAGAGTACACAGGGACGCCCGGCGGGGCCAGACAATAGCGTAAATTTTACCGGCGGGCCGCGCCCGCCGGGCGCTTCAGGGCGTCAGCCAGTTTTCCAGTATACGCCCCTCACGGACCCGTTGCGGGTGGTCCCCCACGTCCAGCCGGGCCACTTCCTGGCCGCTTTCGTAGGAGAATACGGACATCTGGTCGGTGCCGCTCCAGGAGATATAGCAGTGCTCGCCGTCCCCGCTGGTGGTCACCCAGTAGGGCTTCTCGCCGATGCCGGTGAAGATGGTGTATTCGAAGGTCTCCCGGGAGACGATCGCCACATAGTCGCTCATGGTGCCGGCCACGCACAGGGTGCTCTGGTCGCCGCTCAGGGCGATGCCGTGGTGGGCGGAGTCGTTGACGTACTTCTCGCGGGGCAGATTGGGCACCAGGTTGGGCAGGTGCGCCAGACGGGTGACGCGATCCTCCTCCATGTCGTATTCCAGGAAGCCGTGGAAGAACGACACCTGGAAGTAGAAATAGCGCTCATCGTCGGTGTGCGCCATGGGCCGGATCGCCGGGCTCAGGTGGGTATAGCCCGCTTCGTCCAGCTTTTCACGCAGGTCGAAGCGCTTGATGATCTCGAAGGTCTCGGCGTCGACGATCTGGAACAGGCGCTCGCCCTTGGTCAGCTGCTTGACCACCCGGCCCCGGTCCAGCGGCGTGAACACCTGGCCGATGGCGGCGTGGAAGATGCGNTCGCCGTCCTCGGAGTAGATGTTCTCATGGGGGGAATCCCCGGACGGGAAATTGCCCACCTCTTCGCCGGTGGCCACGTCCAGCACATGCACCACGCCGCCGGTGGAGGCGGACACCGCCACATGCTTGCCGTCCGGCGAGATCGCCATATGGTCGGAGCGGTAGCCGTCCACCTGGAAGCGCCACACCACTTCGCCGGTGATCACGTCCAGCGCCACCACATCCGCGAAGCTGGGCCGCGACACCACCAGCAGGCGGCCGTTGTTGGAGCTGTACATGTCGTCCACGTATTGGTGGTTGCCCTCGCCGATCAGCAGGCGCACGCCCTGGAAGAACAGCAGACGCACCGGGTTCAGGTAGATCTCGGTGATGCGCTGGCTTTTATCGGGGATCGCGTTGATGGTGCCGAGCGGCTCATAGGTCTCCGCGTCGATCACGTTGACCGTGCCTTCCCAGTTATTGCCGACGAAGATCACGTCGCGGGTCTGGTCGGAGAACTCGGGCGGCGAGAACAGATTGAACGGCCAGCCGGCCGCCACCGGCGCGGCCACCAGCATCAGCGCCAGGCAGAGCCCGGCCCGTGCGGCTGAAAACGAAGGAACAGGGAGCGTCGCCATGGTCCACCTTTCTGTTGTTGTGATTCGAAGGAATGCCTTAATCGGTACCTTCGTACAAGAACGGAAAGGTTTCCATTGACGATGTGTAACAGCGGACCCCGGCCGGGGCCCGCCGATCGGGGACGATCAGGACAGTTTGCGGCCGTTTTTGGCGGCGATGCGCAGGCGCAGGGCGTTGAGCTTGATAAAGCCTTCCGCGTCTTTCTGGTCGTAGGCGCCGGCATCGTCCTCGAACGTGGCGATGGAGGCGTCGAACAGGCTGTCGTTCTCGGAGCGGCGGCCGACCACGGTGGCGGCGCCTTTATACAGTTTCATGCGCACTTCGCCGTTGACGTTCTCCTGGGTGGCGTCGATCAGCTTCTGCAGCGCCAGGCGCTCCGGGGACCACCAGTAGCCGTTGTACAGCAGCTCGGCGTACTTGGGCATCACCGAGTCCTTCAGGTGGGCGGATTCGCGGTCCAGGGTCAGCGACTCGATGGCGCGGTGCGCGGGCAGCATGATGGTGCCGCCGGGGGTTTCGTAGCAGCCCCGCGACTTCATGCCCACATAGCGGTTCTCGACGATGTCGAGACGGCCGATGCCGTTGTCGCCGCCCAGCTTGTTGAGCTTGCTGAGGATCTCGGCGGCGCTCAGGCGTTCGCCGTCGATGGCGACGATGTCGCCCTTCTCATAGGTCAGGGTCACGTAGGTGGGCTTGTCCGGCGCCGCTTCCGGGCTGACGCTCCAGCGCCACATGTCTTCCTCCGCTTCCCACCACGGATCTTCCAGGTTGCCGCCCTCATAGGAGATGTGCAGCAGGTTGGCGTCCATGGAGTACGGGGATTTCTTCTTCTTGCTGGTGAAGTCCACCGGGATCTCGTGGTCCTCGCAGAACTGCATCAGCTTCTCGCGGGAGTTCAGGTCCCACTCGCGCCAGGGCGCGATCACCTGGATGCCCGGGGCCAGCGCGTAGGCGCCCAGCTCGAAGCGCACCTGATCGTTGCCCTTGCCGGTGGCGCCGTGGGAGATGGCGTCGGCGCCGGTCTCGGCGGCGATCTCCACCAGGCGCTTGGCGATCAGCGGCCGGGCGATGGAGGTGCCGAGCAGGTACTCGCCCTCGTAGATGGCGTTGGCGCGGAACATCGGGAACACATAGTCGCGCACGAACTCTTCGCGCAGGTCCTCGATATAGATTTCCTTCACGCCCATCGCCTTGGCCTTGGCGCGGGCCGGTTCCACTTCCTCGCCCTGACCGATATCAGCGGTGAAGGTGACCACTTCGCAGTTGTAGGTTTCCTGCAACCACTTGACGATCACGGAGGTATCCAGGCCACCGGAATAGGCCAGCACCACCTTGTTGATATCAGACATGCGTCACTCCAAGAACTCGCGATTAGAAAGGCGCGTATTGTACCCGCGCCCGTCCGCCGCCGTCACCTGTCCCAAGGTGCGGTTATCGGGTAGCATGTCGACCGCTGACTGGAGAGAGCATGACTAATCAACACCCGTCCCTGGCCCTGCGCTTCCGCGGCTTCCTGCCGGTGGTGGTGGACGTTGAAACCGGGGGCTTCGACGCCCGCAACGACGCCCTGCTGGAAATCGCCGCGGTACTGCTGGACATGGACGCCCGCGGCCACCTGCGCCCGTCGACCCGTGTGCACTTCCACGTCGACCCCTTTCCCGGCGCCAATATCGAGCAGGCGGCGCTGGATTTCACCGGCATCGACCCCAACAACCCGCTGCGCGGCGCGGTGGGCGAGCTGACCGCCCTCAAGGGCGTGTTCGAGCCGGTGCGCAAGGCGGTCAAGGCGCACGGCTGCAACCGGGCGGTGCTGGTCGGGCACAACAGCTTCTTCGACCAGGGCTTTCTCAACGCCGCCAGCGAGCGCGCCGACATCAAGCGCAACCCGTTTCATCCATTTTCCAGCTTCGATACCGCCACCCTGGCCGGGCTGGTGTACGGGCAGACCGTGCTGGCCAAGGCCTGCGAAGCGGCCGGCATCCCCTTCAATCAGCGCGACGCCCACTCCGCGCTGTACGACGCCACCCGCACCGCCGAGCTGTTCTGCTCCATGGTCAACCGCTTCCGCGACCTGGGCGGCTGGNNGCNNCTCGCCGGCCGGCGAGATGCCCCCGACCCTGGCCCGCGCGCTGGATTAGGGGTCTCTCGGATCCTGCCGGGAGCTGCGCTCCCTTTCGCGGGCGGGGCCCGCTCCCACAAGGACCGCTCCCACAAGCCTCGCTCAAGCACAAAAAAAAGGGCGCCGAGAAGGCGCCCTTTTTATCGTCGCTGAGAGCTGAGAGTTACAGCTTCTCGGCGTTCTCGGACAGGTAGGACGCAACGCCGGCCGGGTTGTCCTGCATGCCCTGGTCGCCTTTCTGCCAGCCCGCGGGGCACACTTCACCGTGCTCCTCGTGGAACTGCAGGGCGTCNACCAGACGTACCAGCTCGTCGATGTTACGACCCAGGGGCAGGTCGTTGATCAGCTGGCTGCGTACCACGCCTTTGTTGTCGATCAGGAAGGCACCGCGGAACGCCATGCCGCCTTCGGATTCGACANCGTAGGCCTGGGAGATCTGGTGGTTCATGTCCGCGGCCATGGTGTATTTCACCGGACCGATACCGCCGTCGTTGATGGCGGTGTTGCGCCAGGCGTTGTGGGTGAAGTGGCTGTCGATGGACACGCTGATCACTTCCACGCCGCGCTCTTTGAATGCGTCCATGCGGTGATCCAGGGCGATCAGTTCGGACGGGCACACAAAGGTGAAGTCCAGCGGATAGAAGAACACCAGGCCGTATTTGCCCTTGATGGCCTCGGAAAGGGTGAATTCATCCACAATGCTGCCGTCACCCAGGACGGCGGGAACCGTAAAATCAGGTGCGGGTTTACCTACCAGTACGCCCATGTTTTTCCTCTCTGCGTTGAATCAATGTTGAAGACATCTTCGCACATCCGGCGGCGGCGTCTTGACGCCACCTTTGCACGCCTATCATGGGAATCCCGTGCCAGGATTCAACAGGCCGGNCCATTGGCNATGATTGGCAAAACCAATGGNCCGTCGGCGTCGGTTCAGGCGTCGCCTTCCACGGCGGCGCTTTCCACCAGCTCCTTGAGCTGACCGGAGCGGTACATTTCCATGATGATGTCGCACCCGCCGACCAGCTCNCCGNTCACCCACAGCTGCGGGTAAGTGGGCCAGTTGGCGTATTCCTTCAGGCTCTGCCGGATTTCCGGCGCTTCCAGAATNTTCACGTAGGCAAAGGGTTTGCCGACGCTGGTCATGGCTTCCACCACCTGGGCGGAGAAGCCNCATTGGGGAAACTGAGGTGTGCCCTTGATGTAGACGAGCACCGGATTTTTCGCGATCTGGTCNTTGATGACCTGAATCACATCATCCATAGAAACCACCTGCCTGCTGATANTGAAAGGCGCCAGTATAACACCGACGCCCGGTTTTCTGCTGTATCCGCAGACAGTGGGGGCAACGCCNGCCGGTTTCAACCGGNGNGGCGCGCCAGCCGCATCAGAAACCCACCCNNACGCCCATGTAGGCGGTACGCGGGCTGTTGGGACGGGCGCCGTCCGGGGAACGGGCGACGATTTCCTGGTCGTCGAACAGGTTNTCCACCTTGGCGTANACCTCCACGTTGCTGCGCAGATAGTAGGACGCCGCCAGATCCACCACCAGATAGTCGTCGGTGCTGCGGAAAGCGGGCCCGTTGGAACGGTCGCAGGTGTTGTCCACGCACACCTCGTCCACATAGGTGGTGGTCAGGTAGGCGCCCCACTGGGCGGGACGCTCCAGGCCCAGGGTCAGGCTGAGCTGGTTTTCCGGCAGGTACGGCAGCACGTCGCCGTCCNGNACGCTCAGNTCGTCGGCGGTCTCGGTGATNTCACCGTCGGTGTAGGTGTAGGCCAGNCGCACCGGCGCGGTGAGGCCGTTGCCCTGCCACAGGCGGCTGTTGAGGCCCAGCTCCAGNCCCTGCACCTGGGANTCACCGAANCTCTGCGAGCCGATGGTGTCNCCGTTGGGNCACGGCGCCGCCACCGAGCAGTTNTTGACGGTGTTCTCGTANTCACTNAAGAAGGCGATGGCGTCGGCGCTGAACGGGCCGCTCCANTAGCGCACGCCGGCCTCGTAGTTGACGCTTTTCTCCGGATCGGTGCCCTCGGCGGNNGACGCGCCNGGGGGCGCGAANCCCTGGTGCACGCCGGCCAGCAGCGCCCAGTGGTCGTCCAGCAGCCAGGTGGCGCCCAGGCCGGCCATCAGCTCGTCGACCTGATTGTCGACCCGCTGGCTGACCACGCTGCGGCCCGGGTCGGCATAGCGCNTGGCTTCGCTTTCCACGTCCTCGTAGCGCAGCGAGGCGGTCAGCAGCAGCTGGTCGAGGCGGATGTGATCCACCATCCAGGCGGAGAAGGCGTCCGCTTCCTCGATGCGGTTNTCGCCGCCGGTGGGCTCGATNTAGCCGCTGCGCACCAGGCTGCCGTTCTGCTGCTCGAACACCTCGATNGGCTGGTAGCGGTCCACTTCGTCCTGATGGAAGCGCACGCCGGCGACCAGATCGTGGCGCACCGAGCCCCATTCAAAGCCGTGGGACAGCTCGGTCTGNATGCCTTCGGAGGTGTACTCGCGGTTGTTGTTCTTGAGACGCACGTCGGCCACGTCCTGGTCGCCGTCGAGAATCGCCTGGGCGTTGGCGTCGCCGTTGTTGGCGTCCTCGATCAGGTCACCGATGCTCTGGCCGCCGGCGCTGGCCACCTTGAACCAGTTGCGCTGGAACTTGTTGCGGTAGAGGGCGGTTTCCAGGCTGGTGTCACTGCCCAGCACCAGGTGNTGCCGCAGGGCCACGCCGTCATGGTCGTTGTCCATNTGATCGAAGGCGCTGAGCCCGTAACGGCGGTTGGCGTCATCACTGAAATCGCGGTCGGTGAGGCCCAGGTAGCTGTGGTTGGAGACCTCGCTGGAGTGCGACAGCTTGAGCTCCACGGCCTGCTTCACATCGGCGGTGTCGGGGCTGGTCCAGCGCAGCTTGGCCACGTAGTCCTGCTTGTCNAAGCCGGTGTCCCGGTTGGAGCGGTCCACATCCTTGAAGCCGTCGCTGCNCTGCTGGTGGGTCTCCAGCAGGAAGCCCCACTGCCCTTCGCTGGCGCCGTACCAGACGTGGCCGCGCTGATGGCGGTCCTCGCCGGCCTCCAGCTGCACCATGCCGGCCTCATCGGTGGGGATCGGCGTGGACAGCACNTTNAGCGCNCCGCCCACGGTNAAGGGCCCGTAACGCAGGGTGTCCGGGCCCTTCAGCACCTCCACGCCGTGGAANCGGCCGGCGCTGGGGAAGTAATANGCCGCCGGNGCCGCNTAGGGCGCGGGGGCGATGGGAATGCCGTCTTCCATCACGGTGATGCGGTCACTGCGGTTGGTGCCGGTGCCGCGAATACCGATATTNGGCCGCAGGCCGTAGCCCTCTTCNTCCTGCACATAGACNCCGGGCACATCGCGCAGNATGCGGTGCACGTCGGTGTATTCCTTNTTCTCCAGGTCNTCGNTGGACAGCACATGGGCCGAGCCGGANAGGCTGAAGGTNTCCTCGTTGGAGCCGATGATGTCCACGGAGGGCANCCGGTTGGTGTCGGCGGCCAGGGTTTCGGCAANNAACAGGGCGGAGGCACCGCCAAGGGCGCAGAGCGCCAGGGGGGCATTGCGTCGTTTCATCNTTATGGTTCCTGCGACGTGTATGTTTTGTAAGTCGCGGAGAACAATAATGAAAACNATTCTCANTAACAGCTAANTGNNTTTACCTATCTCNCNNTTTTTTTGTTCGTTTTCGGTAAGGCCGTANCCGCCNCCGCCCGGCGACGCCAGNAGCAGGCGGTCGCCGGGNCGNGCGTGGCCGGTGAANTTGGGCGGCAGGGCCTCGCCGTTCAGGCGGTTCTCGCCGGCGGCGCCGGGGCTACCCCCTTCCAGACCCCAGGGCCGGTGGCGGCGCCGCTCGGTGAGCAGGGTAAAGCTGGCGGGGGCGAGGAATTCCAGCTCCCGCTCGATGCCGTCGCCGCCCCGGTGGGCGCCCTCGCCGCCGCTGCCCCGGCGCAGCGCATAGCGGCGCACCCGCAGCGGATAGTGCTCTTCCAAGCTTTCGATGGGTGTGTTCAGGGTGTTGGTCATATGGCTGTGCACCGCCGCCAGGCCGTCGCCGTGGCGGTGGGCGCCCATGCCGCCGGCCATGGTTTCGTAGTAATCCCAGGGCCGCGCGCCGTTCTCGCCGCTCTCCCCCATCGCCAGGTTGTTCATGGTGCCCTGGCTGGCGGCGGGAATTTCGCCCGGCAACGCCTGGGCCAGGGCCCCCAGCACCACGTCGACGATCCGCGAGCTGGTCTCCACGTTGCCGGCGGCCACCGCGCCCGGGCGGCGCGCGTTGACCAGGCTGCCCACCGGCGCCGACAACGCGATCGGCCGGAACAGGCCGGCGCAGGACGGCGCGTCGTCCGGCAGCAGGCAGCGGAAACAGTAGTAGGCGGCGGCCGCCGCCACCGACAGCGGGCAGTTGATATTGCCGCTCACCTGGTCGGCGGTGCCGGTGAAGTCCAGCTCGGCGCCGTCCCCGCTGTACCCGCAGGGTGACCACCAGCGGGATGTCGAACAGCCCCTGGCCGTCGTCGTCCATCACGTCGCTGAAGCGGTACTCGCCGTCGGCCAGGTCCGCCAGTCGCTGGCGCATGCGCCGCTCGCCATAGGTGTTGAGGGCGTCCAGGGACGCGCGCAGCGTCTCCAGGCCGCGCTCGCCGATCAGCGCCGCCAGCCGCCGGGCGCCCGCCTCGCAGGCACTGGCCTGGGCGGCGAAATCGGCGAACCGGGGCACGTCCAGGGGCAGCTCGTCGCCCTCGCCGAGCCCCGCCAGCCGGCGGCTCAACGGCAGCTGCCAATCGCCTTCGCGCTTGAGCCACTGCGGGGCGATCACCAGCCCCTCCTCGTCCAGGGTCCTGGACACCGGCATGGAGCCGGGGCTGTGCGCGCCGATATTGGCGTGGTGGGCCCGGGTCACGGTGAAGGCGGCCAGCCGCTCGCCGGCGAACACCGGCGCTACCACCGTCACGTCGGGCAAATGGGTGCCGCCCAGGTAGGGGTCGTTGACCACCAGGAGGTCGCCGGGGCGCCAGTCGCGGCCTTCCACCAGGTCCGCCATGGCGTAGGCCATGGAGCCCAGGTGCACGGGAATGTGCGCGGCCTGGGCGCAGAGGCCGCCGGCGGCGTCGAAGATGGCGCAGGAAAAATCCAGCCGGTCCTTGATGTTGGGCGACAGCGCGCTGGCGCGCAGCAAGGCGCCCATCTCGTCACAAATACCCGCCAGGCGGTTGGCGAAAATACTCAGCTGTACCGGGTCCATGACTTCCCCCTGAAAATGCGGTTCACCGATCAGGATACAGGATACCGGCGCGGGAATTGCGTCCCCGCGCCGGCCTCAGTATTATTCAGGGTCCACGCGGCAGCCTCGGCTGCCGTTTTTTGTTTGTAAGCGTTCTTCATCGACCTACAGCGCCAAAGACCATGAGCGAGCAGTTTCTGATCCCCACCTACGCCCGTCAGCCGGTGAGCTTCGAGCGCGGCGAAGGGGTATGGCTATACGACGCGCACGGCAACCGTTTCATGGACGCCGTGTCCGGCGTCGCCGTGTGCAACCTCGGCCACGCCCATCCGGCGGTGACCCGCACCCTGGCGGATCAGGCCGCGCAACTGGTGCACACCTCCAACCTGTACCGGATACCGGCCCAGGAAAAACTGGCCGCGCGCCTGTGCGCGCTGAGCGGTATGGAGAAGGTGTTCTTCTCCAATTCCGGCGCCGAAGCCAACGAGGCGGCGATCAAGCTGGCGCGTCTGCACGGCCACCACCGGGGCAGCGACACGCCGCGCATTCTGGTGATGGAGAACAGCTTCCACGGCCGTACCCTGGCGACCCTGTCCGCCACCGGCAACCGCAAGGTGCAGAAAGGCTTCGAGCCGCTGGTGGAAGGCTTCCAGCACCTGCCCTACAACGACCTGGCGGCGGTGGAAGCCGCCGCGGCCGGCGACCAGGCCGGCCACATCGCCGCCGTGCTGGTGGAGCCGGTGCAGGGCGAAGGCGGGGTCAACGTGCCCGACGACGGCTACCTGCGCGGCCTGCGTGAGTTGTGCGACCGCCACGGCTGGTTGTTGATGCTGGATGAAATCCAGACCGGCAACGGCCGCACCGGCAGCTATTTCGCGTGCCAGGGCGACGGCGTGCGGCCCGACGTGCTGACCACCGCCAAGGGCCTGGGCAACGGCTTCCCGATCGGCGCCTGTCTGGTGAGCGGCGCCGCATCGGCGCTGTTCGGGCCGGGCAGCCACGGCAGCACGTTCGGCGGCAACCCGCTGGGCTGCGCCACCGCGCTGACCGTGGTGGAGACGCTCAGCGACCAGGTGATCCCGGCGGTCGACGCCAAGGGCGAGACCCTGCGCGCGGCGCTGCGCGACCGGCTGGCCGACGTGCCGCTGGTCACCGGCGTGCGCGGCCGCGGGCTGATGATCGGCGTGCAGCTCGACCGCGACTGCGGCGAACTGGTGGGCCGGGCCCGCGAGGCGGACCTGCTGATCAACGTCACCGCCGGCTCGGTGGTGCGGCTGTTGCCGCCCCTGGTGATCAACGACGACGAACTCCGTTTCTTGGTGGACACCCTGGCCCAGGTGATCCGCGACTTTGCCCGTGATCAGGAGAACCCATGAGCAGCCCGCGTCACTTTCTCACTCTGATGGACCTTACGCCCAAGGAGCTGGGGTATCTGATACAGCGCGCCGTGGAGCTGAAAACCATGCTGCACACCGGGCAGTTCCACGAGCCCCTGCGCGGCAAGACCCTGGGCATGATTTTCGAGAAATCCTCCACCCGTACCCGGGTGTCGTTCGAGGTGGCGATGACCCAGTTCGGCGGCGCCAGCGTGTTCCTGTCACCGCGCGACACCCAGCTGGGGCGCGGTGAACCGGTGGAGGATTCCGCCCGGGTGCTGTCGCGGATGGTGGACGCGGTGATGATCCGCACCTTCGACCACGACACCGTGGAGGCCTTCGCCGCCCACTCGCGGGTGCCGGTGATCAACGCCCTCACCGACCAGTTCCACCCCTGCCAGCTGCTCGCCGACATGCAGACCTACGTCGAGCACCGCGGCAGCATCGCCGGTAAAACGGTGACCTGGGTGGGCGACGGCAACAACATGTGCGCCAGCTACATCAACGCCGCCGAGCAGTTCGATTTCCAGCTGGTGGTGTGCTGCCCGGAGGGCTTCGAGCCGCCGGCGGACCTGGTGGACGCGTTCTCACACCGGGTCACCCTGCAGCGCGACCCCGCCGAGGCGGTCAAAGGCGCCCATCTGGTGGTCACCGACGTGTGGGCCTCCATGGGCCAGGAAGACGAGCAGGCCGACCGCATCAAGCGGTTCTCAGAGTATCAGGTGAACCCGGCACTGATGGACCGGGCCGACCCGGAGGCGCTGTTCATGCACTGCCTGCCCGCCCACCGGGGCGAGGAAGTCAGCCACGACATGCTCGACGATCCGCGCGCGGTGGTCTGGGATGAGGCGGAAAACCGGCTGCACGCGCAGAAGGCGCTGCTGGAGTTCCTGCTCACCGGGACGCATTAAACGTCTCTGGGATCCTGCCGGGGGCTTCGCCCCCTTTCGCGGGCCGGGCCCGCTCCCACAAGGCCCGCTCCTACGCGTCATCCTCGCGGCAGACCCGGTTGCGGCCGCCGGTCTTGGCCCGGTACAGGGCGCGGTCGGCGCGGCCCAGCAGCTGGTCCACGGTTTCCTGGCCCCGGTAGCTGGCCACCCCCGCCGACAGGCTCACCGCCGGCGGCCCGCGGCGGTCCTCGAAGCTGCGCGCCGCCCAGCTTTCNCGCAGNCGCTCGGCCACCAGCNCGGCGCCGGCCAGNTCGCTCTGCGGNANCACCAGAATGAATTCCTCGCCNCCCANNCGGGCCAGNTANTCCCCNTCGCGCAGATTNNCCAGGGTGTGCTCGGCGAACTGNCGCAGCACCCGGTCGCCCATGTCGTGGCCGTACTCGTCGTTGATGCGCTTGAAATGGTCCAGGTCCACGTAGCANACCGAGAACGGGTAAATCTGGTTGTCCGCCAGCGCNTTCTGGTGCTCCAGCACTTCCAGAATATGGCGCCGGTTGAACAGNCCGGTNAGNTCATCGCGGATCGCCAGGTCNCGGACCTGTTCCAGGGCGTCCGCCANCGCCTGGTTCTTTACCGCCAGGCTGCGCCGCAGGCCGTTCACGCCGCTGCCGGTCACCGCGAAGCTCAGCGCCACCAGGNTAAAGATCAGCCACTGCAGCANCTCCAGNCTNAGGCTCAGCCGCAGGCCNCGNGTCGCCANCGCCAGNGNCAGCATCANCGCGTAGCCNANGCTGGCCAGCAGCGCCAGCGACAGCAGCGANCGNGCGCCGAGCCGGAACGACACCAGNAGCAACAGCGGGAAGAACAGAATCATGGCGCTGATGCGCGCCTCGTTCATGGGAAACGCGGCGANCAGAAAGGCGNTCACCAGNNCCAGGGCCATNGGCACNGANAGGCTGGNTTCCCGCCATTCCAGGGTGGCGCCGGTTTCNATCANCAGCAGATACACCACCGTGATCACCGCCAGCGCGCCGAGCAGCAGGCTCACGTAGAGCCCNNCNGCGTCCAGNGTGCCCCACAGCCANAGCNCCACCACCAGCAGCGCNTGAAACAGCGCCACCGCCGCCAGGGACCGACCGTGGCGAAGCAGCAGACGCCGCTCACTGACCGTCAGCCGGCGCGCCCGGCGCCAATAACGGCTGTTCACGGTGGACCCGCCGTGATGATCCGATCGCGGCCGGCGGCCTTGGCCTGATANAGAAGACGGTCGGCGCGCACCAGCACCTCGTCNGGGCTTTCNCCGTGNCCGACCACGGTGAGCCCCACCGAGGCGGTNACNTCCAGNGCCGGCGCGGCCATGAAGCGCTGGGCGCGCAACGCGCTCATCAGGCGCTCCACGCTGGTGAGCGCCTGNTCCATGTCNATNACCGGNAGCATGATCAGAAACTCCTCGCCGCCCAGCCGCGCGGCCATGTCCTTGTCGCCCAGGTAGCGGCGGGTGAGCTCGGCGAACCGCACCAGCACCTGNTCACCGAACAGATGCCCGTGGCGGTCGTTGATGCGNTTGAAGTGNTCCAGGTCGACGAACCCCACCGCCAGCAGAAACGCCCCGCGGCGGGCCTGGCCGCAGGCCTTGGCGAGCAGCTCCATGGCGTGGCGGCGGCTGTACAGGCCGGTGAGCTCGTCCTTCACTGCCAGGTCCTGGATCCGCTCGAGCAGCTCGGCGAGCTGGCCGTTACGCTCNCGCAGCCGCAAACGAATGGTGGTGATCTCGCTGGCCAGTAGCACCATGGCCAGGGTGACCAGGGAAAACAACAGCCACTGGCCCGCCTCCAGCAACGGCTGCGCCAGGTCGCCACGGGCGTTCAGGTAGAGCAATACCAGGGCGTAGCCGGCCACCGCCAGGGCGGCGGCCCGCGCCACCTGCCGGCGGCGCACGCGGAACACGCCCTGGTGCAGGATGGCGAAGAAGAACGCCATCACCGCCAGGCGGCCCTGATCCAGGTAGAGCGCGGACGCCAGTAGAGTGAGGATGCACCAGATCATCACCGGCTCGGTCATCGCCGGGTTGTTCAGCCGCCGGTTCAGGCCGGTGCGGGCGAACAGCAGCAGGCCCAGGTGGCCGGCCCAGATGGTGCCGAACAGGGCGTANAAGACCGTGGCNCCGCCNCGGAAGAACCCCCATTGCAGNATCAGCCAGCACACCAGNGTNTGCGCGGCNCCGCCCATCANCAACGAAAACGCCAGGCGGCGCAAACGCAACGCCTGGCGTCGNTCGGTGACTGTGGCNAGCCGTCCGTGCATGCGATCCTTCCCCAAGGTCGTCTTCTTATGGCANGGGGATGATAATCAAAACTGTGCANTGAATCACACTTTCGGTCGGGCTTTCACTGCCGGTTGTCCGAACACACCCGCTGCACGGCTTCACGCCANCCCCGGTANCGGCGCTCCCGCTCGCCCTCNTCCAGNNCCGGNTCGAAGGCCCGGTCCGGNTNCCAGTGCTCGGCGATTTCATCNAGATCGCGGAACAGACCGCAGCCCAGCCCGGCCAGGTAGGCCGCGCCCAGGGCGGTGGTCTCGGTGACCCGGGGCCGGTCCACCCGCACCCCCAGCACATCGGCCAGGGTCTGGCCCAGCCAGTTGTTGACCACCATGCCGCCGTCCACCCGCAGCGTGGTGGGCCGCTGGGCGCAATCGGCGGCCATCGCCTCGAGCAAGTCGCGGGACTGGTAGCACACCGCCTCCAGACCGGCGGTGACCACCTCGGCGATGCCGGTGTCGCGGGTCAGCCCGAGCAGCGCGCCGCGCGCGTGCGGGTCCCACCAGGGCGCGCCCAGGCCGGTGAAGGCCGGCACCAGATAGACGCCGCCGGCGGAGCCGACACGGCGGGCCAGGGCCTCGGTTTCGCTGGCGTGGGTAATCAGGTTGAGGCCGTCGCGCAGCCACTGGATCGCCGCGCCGGCGACGAAGATCGAGCCCTCCAGCGCGTAGGTGGTCTCGCCGTTCAGCCGGTAGGCCACGGTGGTCAGCAAACGGTTGTCGGAGTGCACCGCCGCGCCGGTGTTCATCACCATGAAACAGCCGGTGCCGTAGGTGCTTTTCACCATGCCCGGCTGGAAGCAGGCCTGGCCCACCAGCGCCGCCTGCTGATCGCCGGCGATGCCGGTCACCGGCACCGCCGCGCCCAGCACCCGGGGGTCGGTGCGGCCGAACTCGCCGGCGCTGTCGCGGACCTCCGGCAGCAGCGACGCGGGAATGTCGAACAGCCGCAGCAGGTCCTCGTCCCAGTGCTGGCCGTGGATATTGAACAGCAAGGTGCGCGACGCGTTGGTGGCGTCGGTGGCGTGCACCCGGCCGTCGGTGAGCTTCCACAGCAGCCAGCAGTCGATGGTGCCGAAGGCCAGCTCGCCGGCCTCGGCCCGGCGGCGGGCGCCGTCCACGTTCTCCAGCAGCCAGGCCAGCTTGGTGGCCGAGAAATACGGGTCCAGCAACAGGCCGCTGCGCTCGCGCACCAGGTCCTCGTGGCCCTCCTGCTTGAGCCGCTGGCAGTAATCCGCGGTGCGCCGGTCCTGCCAGACGATCGCCCGCGCCACCGGTTCGCCGGTGGCCCGGTCCCACAGCACCGTGGTCTCGCGCTGGTTGGTGATGCCGATGGCGGCGAGCTGATCCGCTTCCACCTGGGCGTTGCGCAGCGCCTGCCGGCACAGCGCCAGGCAGTCGTTCCAGATCTCCTGCGCATCGTGCTCGACCCAGCCGTCGCGGGGGAAATGCTGGCGGAACTCCTTCTGCGCCTGCCCCACCGCGACCCCGTCCCGGTCAAAGACGATGGCCCGGGAGCTGGTCGTGCCCTGGTCGATTGCGAGAATGAAAGCGGACATACACACCCCGAAAATAGAAATAGAGTTAACAGTGAACAGTTAATAGTGAACAGCGAAACCCGGCGGACGCCCGGGCCTATCTGAGAGGTGTGTTCGCTATTAACTCTTCACTATTAACTCTTCACTGTCTTTTGTCGTCCAAGCACGTGTTGGCGGCGTTGTTCTCGGGGCAGGATAACCCGGAAGCGGGCGCCGCCCCAGTCGCTCTCCGCCACGGCCACGTCGCCGCCGTGCCAGTCGACGATGCGCTTGACGATGGACAGCCCCAGGCCGTAGCCGCCGCTGGCGCGGTGGCGGCTTTTGTCGAGCCGGGCGAACGGCTTGAAGACCCGTTCGCGCTGGTGCTCGGCGATGCCGGCGCCGTCATCGTCCACGTCCAGAATCAGGTTGCCGTCCTGTTCGGTCACCGTCATCCGCACCCGGGTTTTCGCGTACCGCAGGGCGTTGGTGACCAGGTTCTGAAGAATCCGGTGCAGGTAGCGCGGGTCCCCTTCCACGGTCAGGTCCCGGGAGCCGCGCGCGTCGATCAGGATGTCGCCGCGGATGTCCTCCAGCTCACCGATCAGCTGGTCGCACACTTCCAGCAGGCAGACCGGCTGGAACTCGATGTTGGGGGTGCCCTCCTCCAGCCGCGCATAGGTGAGGATCTCATCGATCAACTCATCCAGCTGCTCGATGTCCCGGTCCAGGGCGTTGAGCTTTTCGCGGCGCTCGTCGGCGGATTCGCAGTCCGCCAGCATCTCCAGGCCGAAACGCAGCCGCGCCACCGGGGTGCGCAGTTCGTGGGACACCGCCCGGGTCATCTCCCGCTGCGCCTCGATAAGACGGCGGATGTGCGCGGTCATGCCATTGAAGGTGGCCGCCACCTGGCCGATCGGGTCGTTGCCGGGGATATCCGCGTAGGCGCCCAGGTCACCGCTGCCCAGCCGCTTCACCGCCCGGTCCAGGCGCCGCAGGCGGGTCTGCAGCGGGCGCACCTGCAGGTAGGTGGACAGTGCCACCAGCAGCAACGCCACCACGCCGGCGATCACCAGCAACTCCCAGGGGAACTGATCGAACAGATGCAGCGGCCCCATCACCAGAATGCGCTCGCCGCCGGGCACCGGCACCAGCACTCGCACGCCGGCGTCGCGCCGGGTGCTGTCGGTGAGGGTGAACACCACCTCGTCGCGCTCCAGGCGCCGCTGCTGCTCCACGTCCAGGTCCAGCTCGGTGCGCGGCAGCAGCGTCAGGGGGTAACCGAAGTGCTGGTTGAGATCGGCCAGGGCCTGGTCCTGCCGGTTGGCCGGACGGGCGCGCAGATAGTCGAGCACCAGCATGGCGGTGGCGCGGGCCTGCTGTTCGGAGAGACGGCTCATCACGGCGCGTATATAGAGCGGGTCATCGGGGACCGCGAACAGCACCTCCACCCGCTCGCTGTCCGGGTTGCCGCGCAACACCACCCGGCCTTCCTGAAGATGCAGGCCGTCGCGGTAGGACAGCCCCAGCTCGCCGGCGTCGCGCAGGGTTACCGGCGCGCCGAACATGCGGCTCAGCGAACGCGACCAGGCCTGGCGTTCCTCGTCGCCGGCGCGTTCCCGGTAGCCTTCCGCCATTAAATAGAAGGTGCCGCGGGCCATGCGCTCGCGGTACAGCTGGGAACGATAGTCGTTGACCAGCTCCACGCCGGCATAGGTGAGCGCGCCGATGATCAGCAGGGCCACCAGGATGCCGCCGTAGATTCGGACGAAGATACTGTTCAAATCACACCTGCTGGCGCGGGCGGGCGAAGGCGCCCGCCCCCGTCATCCGCTGCTCATTTCCTTAACGAACAGATAGCCCTTGGAGCGTACCGTCTTGATTCGCTTGGGGTTTTCCGGATCGTCACCGACCTTGGGCCGGATGCGGGAAATGCGCACGTCGATGGAGCGGTCCTGGCCGTCGTACTGGATACCGCGCAGTTTCTCGAAGATGGTCTCGCGGGACAGCACCGTGCCGGCGTTGGAAGCCAGCAGCCAGAGCAGGTCGTATTCGGCGCTGGTCAGGTCCACCGACTTGCCGCGCAGGCTCACTTCCCGGGCGGAGTTGTCGATCACCAGGGCGCCGAATTCCAGCCGCGACGGCGAGCTGTCGCGCTCGCTGTCGGTTTCCACCCGCCGCAGCAGGGCGCGGATGCGGGCCAGCAGAACGCGCGGTTTGACCGGCTTGGCGACATAGTCGTCGGCGCCCATTTCCAGCCCCAGTACCTGATCCATGTCGTCGGTGCGTGCGGTCAACATGAGGATCGGGTTCTTGAAGGTGGCGCGCACCTCCCGGCAGACGGTCAGACCGTCGGCGCCCGGAAGCATCAGATCAAGAACCACCAGGTCCGGTTGCTCGGAACGGATGCGGCGGATGGCTTCCTCGCCGTCGCTCACCACGCTGACGTCGAGGCCGTTGGATTGAAGGTATTCGCAAGTGAGATCGGCGAGACGCTCATCGTCTTCCACGATCATGATGGTCGGCGGGTTATCCTGCACGCTTGTCATTCCCGTCGTTATCCTTATCGATTCNTTGTTGTTGCGGCGCNGCCGCCAATTCTGTTTATACGCATACCCGTGCGGTTGAGCAACCGGAATGAGCCGGNGGNGGNGACACAATATATAGTGGTNGTNNNNCCNCNCTCAAGNNNCCCNGTTTTTCGCCCACACCGCTGCACAGCCCGCGCACAGTTTATCCACAGGATTTCCCCAACCGGAATGCTTGCAAAAGCCGGAACCCATCTATAACTTGTACTGTTATCGGTCACCGACCCCAACATATTGGGTTTTGTAAAAGTTTTCCGGTTCAGCAGGCCAACGTCTTTCCGCCCCCCGGAAAATGCCGCCGGATCNGCCNCTTACGAGTTCCGGCCCGAATTATGCAGTCCTGAAGTCGCCGACAGTCCGGCCCCCGGCGCGCGCCGCGAACACAACATATGGTGTTTTCGACGCGCCAGCCCACCATTGGCGCCGGACCGGCGGTTTCCGACCCAGGGTCACAACGGTTTTTACAATCAGAATAGCCAGCACAGAGACAACGGAGAGGGCATCATGCACACGGATATGAATCGCGATCAGTCCCACGCGGGCGCGCCCGGCGGCGAAGTCAGCGCCGAACAGGACGTCACCGCCACCGCCCCCGGCCAGCTGCGCGTCATCAAGCGCAACGGCAAGGTGGTTTCCTACGATGACGACAAGATCACCGTGGCCATCACCAAGGCGTTCCTGGCCGTGGAAGGCGGCACCGCGGCGGCCAGCTCGCGCATCCACGACACCGTGGACCGCCTCACCGAGCAGGTCAGCGCCACCTTCAAGCGCCGCATGCCCTCCGGCGGCACCATCCATATCGAGGAAATCCAGGACCAGGTGGAACTGGCCCTGATGCGTAACGGCGAGCACAAGGTGGCCCGCGATTACGTGCTGTACCGCGACCAGCAGGCGCGCAAACGCGCCGAACGCGCCCGCGACCTGCCCGAGCCCAAGCACAAGGTCGACATGACCGTGACCATGGAAGACGGCAGCCGCGCGCCGCTCGACATGGCCCGCCTGGAATACCTGATCCACGAGGCCTGCAGCGGTCTCGAAGAGGTCTACCCGGACAAGATCATCGCCGAAACCGTCAAGAACCTGTACGACGGCGTGTCCATCAAGGACGTCAACACCTCCATGGTGATGACCGCGCGCACCATGATCGAGATGGAGCCCAACTACTCCCAGGTCACCGCCCGGCTGCTGATGGACAAGATCCGCGCCGAGGCCCTGCAGTACCTGGGCGTGGGAGAGCGCGCCAGCCAGCAGGAAATGGAAGACCTCTACGCCAAGGCGCTGAGCGCCTACATCGAGAAAGGCATCGAGTACGAACTGCTCAGCCCGGAGCTGGCCGAGTTCGACCTGAACAAGCTGGGCGCGGCCATCGACGGCAAGCGCGACCTGCAGTTCTCCTACCTGGGCCTGCAGACCCTCTACGACCGCTACTTTATCCACCACAACGAGACCCGCATCGAGCTGCCGCAGTGCTTCTTCATGCGCGTGGCGATGGGCCTGGCGGTGCGCGAGGACAACCGCGAAGAGCGCGCCATCGAGTTCTACAACCTGCTCTCCAGCTTCGACTACATGAGCTCCACGCCGACCCTGTTCAACGCCGGCACCCTGCGTCCGCAGCTGTCCAGCTGCTACCTGACCACGGTGCCCGATGACCTGTCCGGCATTTACAGCGCCATCCACGACAACGCCATGCTGAGCAAATTCGCCGGCGGCCTGGGCAACGACTGGACCCCGGTGCGCGCGCTGGGCGCCTACATCAAGGGCACCAACGGCAAATCCCAGGGCGTGGTGCCGTTCCTGAAAGTGGTCAACGACACCGCCGTGGCGGTGAACCAGGGCGGCAAGCGCAAGGGCGCGGTCTGTGCCTACCTGGAAACCTGGCACATGGACATCGAAGAGTTCATCGAGCTGCGCAAGAACACCGGCGACGACCGCCGCCGCACCCATGACATGAACTCCGCCAACTGGATCCCCGACCTGTTCATGAAGCGGGTGATCAACGAACAGGACTGGACCCTGTTCAGCCCCAACGACGTGCCCGACCTGCACGATCTGTACGGCGAAGCCTTCGAGAAGCGCTACGAAGAATACGAAGCGATGACCCGCGACGGCCGCATGAAGCTGTACAAGCGCCTGCCGGCGGTGAACCTGTGGAGAAAAATGCTCTCCATGCTGTTCGAAACAGGCCACCCCTGGTTCACCTTCAAGGATCCCTGCAACCTGCGCAGCCCGCAGCAGCACGTGGGCGTGGTGCACTCGTCCAACCTGTGCACCGAGATCACCCTGAACACCAACCAGGAAGAGATCGCGGTGTGCAACCTGGGTTCCGTGAACCTGGCCCAGCACATCGTCGACGGCGCTCTTGACCGCGACAAGCTGGCGAGCACCGTGAAAACCGCCGTGCGCATGCTCGATAACGTAATCGACATCAACTACTACAGCGTGCCCCAGGCGGAGCGCTCCAACATGAAGCACCGCCCGGTGGGCCTGGGCATCATGGGTTTCCAGGACGCGCTCTATAAGCAGGGCTTCAGCTACGCTTCCCAGGAAGCGGTGGCCTTCGCCGACCAGTCCATGGAAGCGGTCAGCTACTACGCCATCCAGGCCTCCGCGGACCTGGCCGAAGAGCGCGGCGCTTACCAGAGCTTCGACGGCTCCCTGTGGAGCCAGGGCGTGCTGCCGATCGATTCCATCGACATCCTGGTCAAGCAGCGCGGCGAGGACTACTGCAAGGTGGACCGCAGCCAGACCCTGGACTGGGACAGCGTGCGCGAACGGGCCCGCAAGGGCATGCGCAACTCCAACGTGATGGCGATCGCGCCGACGGCCACCATCGCCAACATCACCGGCGTGTCGCAGTCCATCGAGCCCACGTATCAGAACCTGTACGTGAAATCGAACCTGTCCGGCGAGTTCACCGTGGTCAACCCGTTCCTGGTCAACGCCCTCAAAGAGCGCGGCCTGTGGGACAACGTCATGGTCAACGATCTCAAGTACTACGACGGCTCCGTGCTGCCCATCGAGCGGGTGCCGGACGATCTCAAGGAAGAGTTCCGCACCGCCTTCGAGATCGAGCCGCGCTGGCTGGTGGAAGCGGCCAGCCGCCGTCAGAAGTGGATCGACCAGGCCCAGTCGCTGAACCTCTACATCGCCGAGGCCAACGGCAAGAAGCTGGACGTGACCTACAAGATGGCCTGGCTGCTGGGTCTCAAGACCACCTATTACCTGCGTGCCATCGGCGCTACCCAGACCGAGAAGTCCACGGTCAACGACAACAAGCTCAACCGGGTCTCTTCCGGTGGCGGTGACGCGGCACCCGCCTCCGCCGCGGCCCCGTCCGAGGCCGATTTCAGCCAGCCCGCGGACGTCCCGCAGGCCTGCTCCCTGGACGACCCGGATTGCGAGGCGTGCCAGTAAGCACGCGGAACGGAATGCAACATCGGTGGCGCCCCGGCGCCACCCCGACAGAATTGGAGAAAGATCATGCTGAGCTGGGACGAATTTCATGCGCCAGAAACGCCCAACCACAAGCAGCCCGGCGGGCGGACAGCGCCGCCGCAATCTCAACCGGTATCTGAGGAAGCGGCACCTGCACCTCAAGCACCGGCAGCGGGAAGTGGAACGGATGCGGGAAATGAAACCGGACACCCCGGACACGAAGAACTGCGAGGCGAATCCTCACGGGAGCGAGCGCTGAGCGACGCGGTACTGCGCGCCCAGCAGGCGGTGGCCGAAATGGACACCGCCGAAGGCATCGCCGAGCTGGAAGGCGCCGCCGGCCGGGTCGAGGTGGACGACAAGCGCATGATCAACTGCCGCGCCGACCTCAACCAGCTGGTGCCCTTCAAGTACGACTGGGCCTGGCAAAAATACCTGGACGGCTGCGCCAACCACTGGATGCCCCAGGAAATCAACATGAACGCCGACCTGGCGCTGTGGAAGAAGGAAGGCGGCCTCACCGAGGACGAGCGCCGCATCGTCAAGCGCAACCTGGGCTTCTTCTCCACCGCGGATTCNCTGGTGGCGAACAACCTGGTGCTGGCCATCTACCGGCTGATCACCAACCCGGAGTGCCGCCAGTACATCCTGCGCCAGTCCTTCGAGGAAGCGATCCACACCCACGCCTACCAGTACTGCATCGAGTCACTGGGCATGGACGAAGGCGAGATCTTCAACATGTACCGGGAAATCCCCTCGGTGGCCAAGAAGGCGCAGTGGGGTGTCGACTACACCCGTGAAATCTCCGANCCGCAGTTCACCACCGGCACCCCGGAGACCGACAAGGCNCTGCTCAAGAACCTGATCGCGTTCTACTGCGTGCTGGAAGGCATCTTCTTCTACTGCGGCTTCACCCAGATCCTGTCCATGGGCCGCCGCAACAAGATGACCGGCGTCGCCGAGCAGTTCCAGTACATCCTGCGCGACGAATCCATGCACGTGAACTTCGGCGTCGACGTGATCAACCAGATCAAACTGGAAAACCCGCACCTGTGGGACCAGGAGATGCGCGATCAGGCCACGCTGATGATCCTGGAAGGCACCGAGCTGGAAATCCAGTATGCCCGCGACACCATGCCGCGCGGCGTGCTCGGCATGAACGCGGCGATGATGGAAGAGTACCTGCAGTTCATCGCCAACCGCCGCCTCACCCAGCTGGGCCTGCCCGAGCAGTTCAAGGGCGTCACCAACCCATTCCCCTGGATGAGCGAGATCATGGACCTGCGCAAGGAGAAAAACTTCTTCGAAACCCGGGTCACCGAGTATCAGGTGGGCGGTGCGCTGAGCTGGGATTAAAGCGTCTTGTAGGAGCGAGCCTGCTCGCGAAAGGCAAGCGGAGCTTGCCGGCGGGATACCAGAGGCCTCTGGTATCCTGCCGGCCGACAAGGCGGCCTTTCGCGGGCGGGGCCCGCTCCCACAAGCGCCGNCCGATTGTCTCCTCNGCCACCCTTTGGCACCATTAGGGCACCCAAGCCGGAGGCGTCCATGAGCGACCACGAAGACTACGACGACTACAAGNAGGAAGCCCAGGAGCTCCTCAGCACCATTGAGCAGGTGGAGGAAACCCTCTCGGTGATGACCACGGTGGTCAGCCAGCTCAAGGANCAGGTCGCCACCCATATCGACGACGGCGACGACACCGTGGAAATGAGCGCCGAGGAATTCCTCGAGCAGTGCGAGAACGCNGAAGGCACCTGGCACTGACGCCGAATAGAGCCGAATCGACTCTCCCAATCCCAAGCATCAGCATTGACCATNCCCCCCTGCCCCGCCTGCGCGTTATAGTGTCNGGCACGATGATGGCGCGNTCCCGGCGCCGGAAGGAGAAGGTTGAATGAAAGCTTCNGATTTGTTCGTTCGCGCCCTGGAAGCCGAGGGCGTGGAATACGTCTTCGCCATCCCCGGCGAGGAAAACCTGGATCTGCTGGAAGCCCTGCGCGGCTCCCGCTCGATCAAGCTGGTGGTGACCCGCCACGAGCAGGGTGCCGGCTTCATGGCCGCCACCTACGGCCGCCTCACCGGAAAGGCCGGCGTCTGCCTGTCGACCCTGGGCCCCGGCGCCACCAACCTGGTGACCGCCGCCGCCTACGCCCAGCTGGGCGCCATGCCGATCGTCATGATCACCGGCCAGAAGCCGATCAAATCCAGCAAGCAGGGCCAGTTCCAGATCATCGACGTGGTCGATATGATGCGGCCGCTCACCAAGTTCACCAAGACCGTGGTCAGCGGCGACACCATCCCGGCGCGCATCCGCGAGGCGTTCCGCCTGGCCCAGGAGGAGCGCCCCGGCGCCACCCACCTGGAGCTGCCCGAGGACATCGCCCGCGAGCACTCCTCCATGCCGGTGCTCGAGCCCAGCCTGACGCGCCGGCCGATCGCCGAGGACAAGGCCATCTGCCGCGGCGTGGAAGCGATCCGGAACGCCCGCAAGCCGCTGATCGTGGTGGGCGCCGGCGCCAACCGCAAACTGACCAGCAAGATGCTGCGCCAGTTCATCGAGAAGCTCGGCATTCCGGCGATCACCACGCAGATGGGCAAGGGCGTGGTGGACGAAACCGGCCCCCACTTCCTGGGCAACACGGCGCTCTCCGACGGTGATTTCGTGCACCGTGCCATCGGCGCCGCCGACCTGATCATCAACGTCGGCCACGACGTGGTGGAAAAGCCGCCCTTCTTCATGCAGCCCGGCGGCGCCACCGTGGTGCACGTGAACTTCAACTCCGCCCAGGTGGACCCGGTCTACTTCCCGCAGATCGAGCTGGTGGGCGACATCGCCAACAGCCTGTGGCAGCTCAAGGAGCGCCTGGAACCCCAGGAGCACTGGAGCTTCGCCGACTTCCACCGGGTCCGCGACGCGCTGCAGGCGCACATCGCCGAGGGCGAGCGCGACGACCGCTTCCCGATTCTGCCGCCGCGCCTGGTGCGCGAGATCCGCAAGGTGATGCCCGACGACGGCACCATCGCGCTGGATAACGGCATGTACAAGATCTGGTTCGCGCGCAATTACCCGGCCACGCACCCCAACACGGTGCTGCTGGACAACGCCCTGGCGAGCATGGGCGCCGGCCTGCCGTCGGCCATGGCCGCCAAGATGGTGCACCCGGACCGCCGCGTGATGGCGGTGTGCGGCGACGGCGGCTTTATGATGAACTCCCAGGAGCTGGAAACCGCCGTGCGCCTGCGCCTGGACCTGGTGGTGCTGATCCTGCGGGATGACGGCTACGGCATGATCAAGTGGAAGCAGAAGCAGATGGACTTCCACGACTTCGGCCTGGACTTCCAGAACCCGGATTTCGTCGCCTACGCCAAATCCTACGGCGCCCAGGGGCACCGCGTGGAAAGCACCGAGGGCCTCGGCCCGCTGGTGGAGGAATGCTACGCCGCCGGCGGTGTGCACGTGATCGACCTGCAGGTGGACTACAGCGACAACGACCGCGTTCTGAACCAGGAAATCCGCGAGCTCAGCCGCAAGGTCTAGCACCGCCAAATGCCTTTCCGACGAGCGGTATTCCGCTCGTCGGAAAGCGCTCACCGTGCTCCCGGTGGCGGTGCTAATCTGCCGCTCCCCACCCGATTCGCGCAGGGAGCGCCAGCATGGCAACCACCTCTTTATCCAACCTTCTGCCCTCGGTGCTGAGCGCCGTTCTCTCCACCGGCACGGCGGCCGCCCCGGCCACCGATCCCGCCGTCACCAGCGGCGACTGGTATCGCCCGGCGGTGGACGTGAACGCCCAGGTTCAGCTTCAGGGCACCCCCAACATCAGCTATGACGTGGCACTCTACGTCCTTGATCTGTTCGACACCGACAGCGCCGTAATCGACGCCTTGCACGCCGACGGCCGCAAAATGATCTGCTATTTCTCGGCGGGCACCTTCGAGAACTGGCGCGACGACGCCGGCCGCTTCACCGCCGCCGACAAGGGCCGCCGCCTGGGCAACTGGCCCGGTGAGCGCTGGCTGGACGTCCGCTCGCAAAACGTCCGCGCGATCATGGCCGACCGCCTCGACCTGGCCGTGCAGCGTGGCTGCGACGGCGTCGACCCGGACAACGTGGACGGCTACGCCAACCGCACCGGCCTGCCGCTCACCTACCAGGATCAGATCGACTACAACACCTGGCTGGCGGAGCAGGCGCACCAGCGCGGCCTGGCGATCTCGCTGAAGAACGACCTCGGCCAGATCGATGACCTGGTGGCGCACTTCGATTTCGCCATCAACGAATCCTGCCATGAGTGGGACGAGTGCGAACTGCTGATGCCCTTTATCGAGGCCGGCAAGCCGGTGGTACACATCAATTACCTGTACGCCGACGACCCGATCGGCCGCGCCGAGCTGTGCCTGTACACCCGCGGCCTGGGCTTCAACACCCTGACCCTGCCGCAAATGCTCGACGGCAGCTTCCGCCACAGCTGTAATCCGTAACGCTCATCCATAGCCCTCTCCGGGGCGGGCCGGTGCGACATAAAACCGACCCACCCCGGTAACATCGCTTTCATCGCCCCTTGCTTAGCTGGGGAGTGTCGGCCAAGGCCGCCTTCCCAATCACTGCTAACAAAAGGTCGGACGATGGACACCAGCGCCCTGCGAAAACTCACCACCGCCTGTCTGGCGGCCCTTGCCCTTTCCGCCTGCGGCGGCGACGACGACAACGACCCGGCACCGGCGCCGCCGGCGGAAGCCGGCTTCCAGCTGCAACTGCTGCACTTCGCGGACATGGACGGCGCCACCGGCGCGCTGCAGAACGTGGAGCCGTTCTCCGCGGTGCTGGACGCTCTGCGCGCGGAATACCCGGACAACACCCTGGTGCTCAGCTCCGGCGACAACTTTATTCCCGGCCCGCGCTACTTCGCCGCCGCCGACCCGGCCATGGACGCCGTGCCCGGCGTCGCCGTGGCCGGTAACGGCCGCGCCGACATCGCCATGCTCAACGCCATGGGCCTGCAGGGCGCCGCCGTCGGCAACCACGACCTGGACGGCGGCACCGCCGAGTTCGCCGGCATCCTGGCCGCCGAGGGCAACTACCCCGGTGCCCGCTTCCCCTACCTGAGCGCCAACCTGGACTTCACCACCGACGCCAGCCTGGCCGGCCTGGTGGAAAGCGACGGCCAGAGCCTGGCGGCCATGCCCAACGGCCTGGCCGGTTACGGCACCGTGGAAGTGGGTGGTGAAACCCTGGGCGTGATCGGCGCCTCCACGCCGTCGCTGGGCAACATCACCAGCACCGGCGACATCACCATCAACCCGTCCAGCGGCGGCAACCAGGCGCTGGCCGACGTGCTGCAGCCGAAAATCGATGAATTGCGCGACCAGGGCGTCGACAAGATCATCATGCTCGCCCACATGCAGACCCTCAGCGTGGAGAAAGAGCTGGCCACCCTGCTGGAAGGCGTCGACATCATCGTCGCCGGCGGCTCCAACACCCTGCTCGCCGACGACAACGACCGCCTGCGNGACGGCGACAGCGCCGCCGACGNCTACCCGCTCACCTTCACCTCCGCCGCCGACGAACCGGTGCTGGTGGTCAACACCGACGGCGACTACAAATACCTGGGCCGCCTGGTGGTGCGCTTNNACGACGACGGCGTNCTGCTCACCGACAGCCTGGACGACACCGTCAACGGNGCCTACGTCACCGACGAGACCATGGCCGAGNNCCTGGAAGGCACCCCCAACAGCGACGTCACCACCATCGTCACCGCCCTGGAAGACGTGCTCGCCGCCCGCGACGGCAACATCCTCGGCCGCACCGCCGTTTACCTGGACGGCCGCCGCAACCAGGTGCGCACCCAGGAGACCAACCTGGGCAACCTGACCGCCGACGCCAACCTGTGGCTGGCCCGCCAGTACGACCCCAGCGTGCAGGTGTCGATCAAGAACGGCGGCGGCATCCGTGATGACATCGGCTACTTCGTGATCCCGCCGGGCTCCACCTCCGAGGACGACCTGGAATTCTTCCCGCCGGCGGCCAACGAAAGCGCCGGCAAAGCGGAAGGCGACATCTCCCAGTTCGACCTGGAAGGCTCGCTGCGCTTCAACAACACCCTCACCGTGGGCGACGTCACCGCCGCCGAACTCCACCAGCTGCTCGAGCACGCGGTCGCCAAGGTCGAGGGCGTGGCCGGCCAGTTCCCGCAGGTGGCGGGCCTGCGCTTCAGCTTCGACCCCACCCGCCAGGGTCTGCGCAGCACCGCCAACGGCGACGACGTCGACCAGGCCGGCGAGCGGGTGCGTAGCCTGGCGCTGGTGGATGACAACGGCGCGGTGCTCGACACCCTGGTGCAAAACGGCGCCGTGGTCGGCGACGCTAACCGGGTGATCCGCCTGGTGACGCTGGGCTTCCTGGCCACCGAAGGCGGCAGCGGCCTGGGCGGCGACGGCTACCCGTTCGACTTCCCGCTGGAGAACCGCATCGACCTGGACGCCGAAGCGATCCCCGGCGGCGGCAGCAACCTGGCCACCTTCGCCGACCCGGGCAGCGAACAGGACGCCCTGGCGGAGTACCTGCTCGACCAGTTCGGCGAGAGCACGCCCTTCAACCAGGCGGAAACCGACGCCGACCAGGACCTGCGCATTCAGAACCTGAGCCGCCGCACCGACACCGTCCTGCCCTGACCCCATCCCACCCCGGGGCGCCTTTAACGGCGCCCCGTCTCCTTTCCGCTCCGTGCATGTATTACAGTACCCCCGTGAACAACAGGCAGGGGGGATCCACAGCATGACCGGAGCATTAACCCAGGTAGTGGTCCTGCTGGCCATGGCGGTGCTGGCCGTGGTGGTGTTCCGGCGCCTGCACCTGCCACCGATTCTCGCCTACCTGAGCGCCGGCATTCTCGCCGGCCCCGGCGGCCTGGGCTGGGTCGGCGACACCGAGGGCATGCTGCACCTGGCGGAATTCGGCATCGTCTTTTTGCTGTTTTCCCTGGGCCTGGAATTCTCGATTCCCAAAGTGCTGGCGCTGCGCCGGGTGGTGTTCGGCGCCGGCCCGTTGCAGGTGCTGCTCACCGGGCTGCCGGTGGCGGCGTTGATGTGGCTGCTGGGTTTCACGCCGGCGGTGGCGCTGATCGCCGGCGGCGCCTTCGCGCTCTCTTCCACCGCCATCGTGATCCGCGATCTGATCACCCGCGGCGCGGTCAACACCGGCTACGGACGCGCCACCACCGGGGTGCTGCTGTTCCAGGATCTGGCGGCGGTGATCATGCTGGTGCTGCTGCCGGTGCTCGCCAACCCGGACAGCGGGCATCCCGGCATCGCGGCGGCGACCACGCTGGGCAAGGCCCTGGCGCTGTTCATCGGCATCTATGTGATCGGCAAGTGGGTGCTGCCGCGCGCCCTGGAGGAAACCGGCCGGGCGCGCTCCGACGAAGTGTTCGTGATGACCGCCCTGCTGCTCGCCCTGCTGGCCGCCTGGGTGACCCATGCGCTGGGCCTGTCCATGGCGCTGGGCGCGTTTCTGGCCGGCATGATGCTGGGCGAAAGCCACTTCCGCCACCAGATCGAGGCGGACATCCGGCCGTTCCGGGATCTGCTGCTGGGTTTGTTTTTCATGGGCGTGGGCATGCTGGTGTCGCCGGCGCTGTTCGCCACCCACTGGCACTGGATCCTGCTCGGCGCGGCGGTGCTGATGCTGTTCAAGCTGGCACTGATCAGCCTGCTGTTGCGCTGGCTGGGCGAGCGCACCGAAACCGCCATGCGCAGCGGCATCCTGCTGGCCCAGGGCGGCGAATTCGGCTTCGTGCTGGTGGCCCTGGCGGTGAGCCACGGGCTGATGGACAACGAACAGGCCGGCGTGCTGGTGTCGATCACCGTGCTCACCATGGCCGTGACCCCGGCGCTGCTGGACAACAGCGGCGCGCTCACCCGCCGGTTACTGCGCCAGTGGGAACAGGAGCCGGACACCCCGGCGGTGGACGAAGCCACCACCGGCCATGTGCTGCTGTGCGGCTACGGCCGCGTGGGGCAGAACCTGATGCGCTACCTGACCCGCTTCCACCACCAGGCGGTGGCCATCGACACCGATCTGGTGCGCATCCAGGAAGCCAGCCAGGCCGGTGAGCGGATTATCTTCGGCGACGCCACCCGCAAGGAAATCCTGGAACGCGCCGGCATCCACCGCGCCAGCCTGCTGGTGATCACCTTCGACGACGCCCGCCAGGCGGAGCGCATCCTGCACACCGTCCACCAGCTGTGCCCGGACCTGCGCGTGCTGGTGCGCACCCGCGACGACACCCACCTGGACGAGCTGATCCAGGCCGGCGCCGCCGAGGTGGTGCCGGAGGTGCTGGAAGCATCGCTGATGCTGGTGGCCCACGCCCTGATGATGCTCGACACGCCGTTCGGCAAGGTGCTGGCGATGCTGCGCCAGAGCCGCCGCGAGCGCTACAAGCTGCTGCGCGGTTACTACCACGGCGAATCGCTGCCCACGTCCGACAGCGCCGGCAACCCCTACCGGCTGCTGCACGCGGTCACCCTGCACGGCCGCGCCGCCTGCCTCGGCAAGCGCCTCGACGAACTGAAGCTCAACGAGAGCAAGGTGGAAGTGCAGACCCTGCGGCGCGGCGACCGCACCATCGACCGCCCGGCGGACGACGAAGTGCTGCAGGACGGCGACATCCTGATTCTTTACGGTCCGCTGGAGGCGGTGGAAGCCAGCGAGGAGAAGCTGCTCGGCGGCTAACTCAAACGCTGTGGCAGCCCGCCTTGTGGGAGCGGGCCCGCTCCTACAAGCGGCGGCGCCAGCGGGCGGGGCTTTCGCCGCTCCAGTGGCGGAAGGCGCGGGTGAAGGCGCTGTGCTCGGAGTAGCCGAGCAGCGCCGCCACGTCGGTGAGCTCCAGGCGCGGGTCGCGCAGGTATTCCTTGGCCAGCCGGTAGCGGGTGCGCGCCAGCAGCGCCTGGAAGCTGTCGTCGCGCTCGCTGAGGCGCCGCTGCAGGGTGCGCACGCTGAGGTGGTTGGCCGCCGCCAGCGCCTCCAGGGTCGGGCGCCGTTCGCGCATCAGCCGCGCCAGCTGCCCTTCCAGCGGGTCGGCGGCCTCGCCCTGGCGGGCCAGCAGCGCCTCCGCCTGGCGGTCGAGAATGGCCAGCAGGTTGGCGTCCGGCTCGCGCAGCGGCAGCGCCAGGTACTCCAGCGGCACCCGGATCACCGTCTCCGGCTGGTTGAAGCGCACCTCACCGCCGAAGAAGCGTTCGTAGGGGCCGGTGTCCGCCGGCGGCGGATTGACGAAACAGACCCGCTCCACCAGCTGCGGCTCGCCGGTGAGATCGCGGGTCATCTGCACCACCGCGGCGATGCCGGTCTCGTCCACCAGCTGGCCGGACAGCCCCCGCTCCACGCCCCAGCGCACCTCCACCCGGTCGCCGTCCACCTCGATGCGCGCCGGGTTCACGTCGTAAATCAGCCGGTGATAGCGCTCCATGCGCGCCAAGGCCTGGCCCAGGTCGGCGCAGTTGAGCACCGCGTAGCCGAGCAGGCCGAAATGCCGCGGCGTGATGGTGCGGCCCACCGCCACCCCCAGGGCCGGATCGCCCAGCCGGGCGCTGGCGGTGGCCAGGCTCTGTTCCCAGAACCCCAAAGCGACCCGCTCCAGGCCCACCGGCGAGCGCTCCACCGGCATCGGCCCGAGCAGCGCCCGGGCGTCCTGGCCGCGCGCCTCCAGGTAGTCGTAAAGCAGCTGCACATAGGTGGCCGCCACGTAATTGCTGGTGGGCGGGGTGTTATGGGCGGCGCGGGAAACGGAAGTCATGGCGCCATTTGTCAAAAAATAGGAGGGCTCTGTCAAGCCCGGCGTGCCCCCACCCGGCTATCTTGATGTTATTGATCTGCATGATAAGCGGAGTGTTGGGACATGAACGATCTTCTTCAGCAGTTGGACTGGCGCACCCTGGTGCTGCCGGCCATGGTGCCGGTATTCGTCGCCGTGCTGATCGCCGAGGCCTGGCGGTTCCGCGGCCAGGGCCGCCTCACGCTCAAGGACTCCATGGCCAGCATGGGCCTGGGTTCGCTGTACATGGTGTTCGACACCCTGGTGACGGTGACCCTGGTGGCGCTGATTTTCTCCTGGGCCTACCAGCACCGCCTGTTCGACATCACCATGACGCCGCTCACCGGGCTGCTGCTGTTCGTGTCGCTGGAGTTCTGCTACTACTGGTTCCACCGCGCCAGCCACCGCATCCGCTGGTTCTGGAGCGCCCATGTGGCGCACCACTCCAGCACTCTGATGAACTTCTCCACCGCCATGCGGCAAAGCGCCATCTACAGCATCGTCGGCAACTGGCTGTTCTACGTACCGCTGGCGTTCCTCGGCTTCGAGCCGATCTGGGTGTTCTTCATGCTCACGGTGAACCTGGCGTACCAGTACTTCATCCACACCCAGTGGGTCGGCAAGCTGCACCCGGCCATAGAATTCGTGTTCAACACGCCCAGCCACCACCGCGCCCACCACGGTCGCAACGCGGAATACATCGACCGCAACTACGGCGGCATTCTGATTCTCTACGACCGCCTGTTCGGCACCTTCGTGGAAGAGAAAGAGGACGTGCCGGTGGAGTACGGCATCACCCGGCCGGTGAACAGCCACAACCCGATCACCCTGACCCTGCACGAGGCCGTGGATATGTTTCGGGATGCGGCCCGGCCGGGGCCGCTCAAGCAGCGCCTGAAGCACTTTTGGGCGCCGCCGGAATGGCGGCGCGAGGACGATTAGCCGGCGGCCTTCTTGCGGTTGGCGCGGATGCGCAGGTTGAGCATTTCCACGCCGAAGCTGAACGCCATGGCGAAGTAGATGTAGCCCTTGGGAATGTGGAACTCCAGACCGTCGGCGATCAAGGCCGTGCCCACCAGCACCAGGAACGACAGCGCCAGCATCTTCAGCGTCGGGTGCTCGGTGATAAAGCGGCCGATGGCGTTGGCGAACACCATCATGAAGCCCACCGCGATCACCACCGCGATCACCATCACTTCAATGTGGTCGGCCATGCCCACCGCGGTGATCACCGAGTCCAGCGAGAACACCATGTCGAGAATCGCGATCTGAATCAGGATGCCCATGAAGGAGCCACCCACCTTGGGCTTGGCCAGTTCGTGGGTCTCGCCGGCGTCCTCAATGGAGTGGTGAATCTCCAGCACCGATTTCACCAGCAGGAAGAGGCCGCCCAGTATCAGCACCAGATCGCGCCCGGAAATGCCCTGCCCCAGCACCATGAACAGATCGGCGGTGAGCTTGGTCAGCCAGGCCAGCGACGCCAGCAGGCCCAGGCGCATCACCATGGCCAGTGACAAACCGATCAGGCGCGCCTTGGGGCGCTGCTTCTCCGGCAGCCGGTCCACCAGGATGGACAGAAAGATAATGTTGTCGATGCCCAGCACGATTTCCAGGGCGGTCAGGGTGGCCAGGGCAATCCAGGCCTCCGGCATGGTGATCCATTCGAGCATGGTGAATCCCGGTTAAGTAAAACCGCCATTCGAAACCGGCGGCGGGCATCTTGCAAGCGAATTCAGTGGTACAGCGCCGAACCCAGGCGGGCCGCCACGCGGCGGTCCAGGTACGGCAGCCGCACCCGCCGTTTGCCGAGGCCGCCGCCGGCGGTGTCCACTTCCAGTTCGCTCATGCGGTAGCGCCGGTCGAACGGGCTGCGGGTGAGGCGAATCGCCTGAATGCGGTTGCGCGGCACCACCGCCAGCCGGCGCCACAGCCAGCCCCGGTGAAACAGCAGCAGGTCCGGCGTCAGCGCCCAGCGCGTGTACTTGGCGTACAGGTGACCGTGGATCAGCGCCAGGGGCACGCCGGCCAGCGGAAGCCACAGGCCGTGCACGCCCAGCCACCACAGCCCCGGCGGCAGCGTCAGCGCGGTCCAGCACCACAGCCACAATCGCGCCAGACGGTGGCGGGTACGGCTGGAGAGCGACTGCCACTCCGGCTGGTGGCCGGTCATGCCGGGCAAGGCGCGGGCGATCAGCGCCTCGGCCTGGGCCGGCGTGCAGATCGGCGCCAGCGGCCGGGCGCCGCCGCTTTGCCCGGCCTCCGGGTCGCCGCCGCCACCGGCCTGGTCGACCTGCAGCGCCACGCGCCGGAACAGCCGATGCAACGGCGTGGCCAGCTGGTGCACCACCTGAATGCGCGGCACCCGCAGGGTCACCGACACCCGGGTGAACAGGCCGTGGCGCACACGCAGATCGCTGCCCTGCTCGTCCAGACGGTAGCCGTAATACTTCACCAGCGCGGCCACCACGGACAAGATCTTACCCACCGCCAGCACCGCCACCAGCGTGGCCAGAGCGAGCAGCACCGCCACCGCCAGCCCCAGCTGATCCAGCCAGGCGACGCCGGCGTCGCGCAACACCGGCCCCAACAGGCGCTGCAGCGTCTCCACGTTCACCACCTGCATGAAAGCGCCCAGCACCGCGCCCACCCAGAGCAGATTGCGGTTATCGATCAGACCCAGCATCACCAGTTCGCCCGGCGGCAGGGTCAGCAAGGTGGTGCCTTCGGCGGGCTCGCCGGCGTCGTGATCGTCGGTCGATGTCGCGCCCTTCAGGGCGTCGCGGCGCGCGAACACGGTATCGCTGAGGGTGCGGGCGTCGTCCAGGGACAACACCCGGATGGTCGCTTCCGCGCCGCCGCCGCTGGAGGTCTCCACCTTGACGTCGGCGACGCCCAGCAGGCGGTGCAGCAGGTTGCGCTGGGTGTCGATGTTCTCGATACGGCGATAGTCGATCTGGCGCAGATTGCGGAAAATCAGGCCGTCGCGGATCACCAGGCCGTCGTCGGCGAAATCGTAGCGGTACACCCACTGGTGCCAGAGCGCGCCCAGCGGCCCCAGCAACAGCAGCGGCACCACCACCCAGAACAGGCCGCCGCGCTCGGCGCCCAGCGCCACCGCCACGCCGATCGGGATCACCGCGCCCAGGCTGCCCACCAGCTGGAACACCCAACTGAGCGGGTGCAGGCGTTTTTCCGGAAGCGGCTGGCCACCCTCATACCGCATCGCCGTCGCCTCCGTCGTCCTGGCGCAGCAGGGTATCGCGCAATGCCAGCGCGGTGTCGTGGTCGAGGCCGGGCAGCTCGTTGCAGGTGAAGCGGCTGCCAGCGGTGTACAGCTTCAGGGTGCCGACCCCATAGCGGCGCTGCAGCGGGCCCTGGCTGACGTCGGAGTGCTGGATGCGCACCCGCGGAATGGCAATACGGTGACGCCAGAAAATGCCCTGGCGAATCACCAGGCCGTGCGGGTCGAGGCGGTAGCCCAGGTGCCGGAACCAGGCGCCGGGCAGCCACCAGGCCAGGCCGAACACCAGCAGCGTCCAGCCCAGGCACGCCAGCGCCAGCAGCGGGCCGGGGTCCAGCGGTAACAGCGTCAGGGCGGCGCCCACCGGCGCGCCCGCCAGCACCATGGCGGTGCCCAAGGCACGCAGGCGCCACACCGGCACGGTGGCCGGGCTCACGGATTCAAGCGACATGCGGTTCCCCCAATGACGATGGCCATCAACGATGGATCAGTCAGGAGGATACCGCATCGATGCGGTGGCCAAGAACACCCGGCGTCAGTTGCGCGCTTCCTCGCGGGCCAGGTCCTGAATCAGCTGCCGCACCTGCTTGCGATGCCGGCGGCTGGTCAGGCGTTTGCTGTCCCAGGTGGCGGGCACCAGCAGGCGGCCTTCGTCCAGGTCGCGGATCAGGAAGCGCCGTTCCACGCCGATGGGGTAATCGTCGGAGCCGTAGATGGCCACCAGCTGAATGGTCAGCGAGCGCAAACGCACAATGCCTTTTTCGCTTTCCGCCCGGTCGTCGCGGTGTTGATCCAGGCGCAGCCCCTCGCGCTGGGCGATGCGCTCGATGACGCTGTTGAAGGCGCCGATATGCACGAACTCACCGGCCCCGAGCGGCCCCTGGCGGGTGCTGTCGCTGAGCGACGGGGTATCACCGCTACTGTGCCGCTCGCGCTCCTCGTCGCCTTCCTGGTAATTCTGCTCCAGCTCGGTGACATCCTGGAAATAGGTGCCTTGGTCGGTTTCCAGGCGTGCAACGATGTGCTGAATGAAGATCGATTCGGCACTCATGTTGCTGATCAGGCAGAGGGCGTCGACACCCTTGTGGCGGCCCCGGTTGATCACCACCCGCGGGCGGCGCTGACGCTTGTAGCCGTTGTAAAGCAATTGCGCATAGACCACCCACACCATCAGCGTGGCGAAGCCGATCAATACGTTCAGAACGTCCTTATTTTGCGATATCCAGTCAAACATGCGTGAACTGTACCGCGCCGCGCCGGCCCGCTTTGCGAAAAGCTGTAAAACCTGAGCGCGCCGGCCCGGTATCGCCGCGGTCCATGGCGATGATAGCCGGCGTTAGCCTTAAGGCCTGGTTCATGTGCCCGCAATAAGGGCGTAGTATCAAATCACCCAAGTACAGATACATCGCCAACTAAGGAGGTGCGCAGTGACACGGATTGGCCAGGACACCCTTAACAGCGCCAAGACCCTCGATGTCGGCGGCAAGACCTATCATTATTACGATATCAATGCCGTCGCCGATAAGGGCTGGGGTGATCTCAGCAAGCTTCCCTTTTCACTCAAGGTTCTTCTGGAAAACCTGCTCCGCCACGAAGACGGTGAATCCGTCACCGTGGAGGACATCGAAGGCCTGGTACGCTGGACCGAGAAGCGCGCTTCCGATCGCGAAATCAATTACCGCCCGGCACGGGTCCTGATGCAGGACTTCACCGGCGTGCCCGGGGTGGTCGATCTGGCCGCCATGCGCGACGCCATCGCCAAGGCCGGCGGCGACCCGCAGCGGATCAACCCGCTGGCACCGGTGGATCTGGTCATCGACCACTCGGTGATGGTGGACGAATACGGCACCCCGCAATCGTTCTCGCAAAACGTGGAACGGGAATACGAGCGCAACAAGGAACGCTATCAGTTCCTGCGCTGGGGCCAGAACGCCTTCAATAATTTCCGCGTGGTACCGCCGGGCACCGGCATCTGCCACCAGGTGAACCTGGAATATCTGGGCCGCGGCGTCTGGTACAGCGACACCGAGGACGGCAAGACCTTCGCCTACCCGGACACCCTGGTGGGCACCGATTCCCACACCACCATGATCAACGGCCTGGGCGTGCTCGGCTGGGGCGTGGGCGGCATCGAAGCGGAAGCGGCCATGCTCGGCCAACCGGTGGCGATGCTGATTCCCGAAGTGGTGGGCTTCAAGATCACCGGCAAAATGCGCGAAGGCATGACCGCCACCGACCTGGTGCTCACCGTCACCGAAATGCTCCGTTCGCGCGGCGTGGTCGGCAAATTCGTGGAGTTCTTCGGCGACGGCCTGGCCGATCTGAGCCTGGCGGACCGCGCCACCATCGGCAACATGGCACCGGAATACGGCGCCACCTGCGGCTTCTTCCCGATCGACGAGCGCACCATCGAATACCTGGAGCTGACCAACCGGCCCAAGGACGACATCGCGCTGGTGGAAGCCTACTGCAAGGCCCAGGGCCTGTGGCGCTCCAGCGACGATCCGGACCCGGAATTCAGCGACGTGCTGGAGCTCGACCTGGACGACGTGGTGCCCAGCCTGGCCGGCCCGAAGCGGCCCCAGGACCGCGTGCCGATGACCGAGGTGAAACGCACCATCATCGACGTGATCAGCCAGGAGCTGAAACTCAACGACGAGGAAATCAGCAAGCTCGAGGGCGAAGGCGGCCAGACCGCCATCGGCAACCACGAGCCGGGCAGCGGCGTGGAAGTGACCATGGACGGCAAGACCTTCCACCTGGATCACGGCGACGTGGTGATCGCGGCGATTACCTCCTGCACCAACACCTCCAACCCCAGCGTGATGATGGCCGCCGGCCTGATGGCGCAGAAAGCGGTGGAAAAAGGGCTGACCCGCAAACCCTGGGTGAAAACCTCCCTGGCGCCGGGCTCCAAGGTGGTCACCGACTACCTCAACAAAGCCGGCCTGCAGGACCCGCTGAACCAGATCGGCTTCGACCTGGTGGGTTACGGCTGCACCACCTGTATCGGCAACTCCGGGCCGCTGCCCGACGAGATCGACAAGGCCATCGCCGAGGGCGATCTGGTGGTCGCTTCGGTGCTGTCCGGCAACCGTAACTTCGAAGGCCGGATTCACCAGAGCGTGCGCACCAACTGGCTGGCGTCACCGCCGCTGGTGGTCGCCTACGCGCTGGCCGGCACGGTCAAGATCAACCTGGAAAAAGACCCGCTCGGCAAGGATAAGGACGGCAACGATGTGTTCATGAAGGACATCTGGCCGAGCAGCAAGGAAATCCAGGACGCCGTGGTGATGGTCGACCACGACATGTTCGAGAAACAGTACGCGAGCGTGTTCGAAGGCGACGAAACCTGGAAGAGCCTGCCGATTCCGGATTCCAAAACCTACGAGTGGAACAGCAAATCCACCTACATCCAGAACCCGCCGTTCTTCGACGGCCTGACCGCCGAGCTGGACGACGTGGAGCCGGTCAAGAACGCCCGCATCCTGGCGATGCTCGGCGACTCGGTGACCACCGACCACATCTCCCCGGCCGGCGCCATCAAGGCCGACAGCCCGGCGGGCCATTACCTGCAGGGCCACGACGTGGAGCCGATCGACTTCAACTCCTACGGTTCCCGGCGCGGTAACCACGAGGTGATGATGCGCGGCACCTTCGCCAATATCCGCATCCGTAACGAGATGACCCCGGAGATCGAAGGCGGCTACACCAAGCACTTCCCCGGTGGCGAGGAAATGCCGATCTACGGCGCCGCCATGCGCTACAAGAAGGACAACGTGCCCACCGTGGTGGTGGCCGGCAAAGAGTACGGCACCGGCTCCAGCCGCGACTGGGCGGCCAAGGGCACGCGCCTTCTCGGCGTGCGCGCGGTGATCGCGGAGAGCTACGAGCGCATCCACCGTTCCAATCTGATCGGCATGGGCGTGCTGCCCCTGCAGTTCCCGGAAGGCACCACGCGCAAAACGCTCAATCTCGACGGCACCGAGGAAGTGGACATTCCCAACCTGGGCAATGACCTCAAACCCAGCCAGGAAATCGAAGTGGTGTTCCGCAAGGACAACGGCAAGGAACAGACGGTGAAAGCGATCAGCCGTCTGGATACCGGCGCCGAAGTCACCTACTTCAAGAACGGCGGCATTCTCCACTATGTGCTGCGCCAGATGATGACCGACTGAGCGGTTCTTTTTTAAAAAGAACCCTCCCGATCAGGGGCGCCTCGGCGCCCCTTTTTTCTGCCTCTTTTCTTGTTCAGGCGCAAAATATCATGCGCCTTCCGCATTTTAAGCGCCGCCCATTTCTCAACGTTACTCTATTATTGTAATAATAGAGCGGTTTCCCCATTGCAGGAACGCAATAAAAACAAAGAAACAGGAAGGAAGCCCACGTTATGGAACAAGCCATAAAACGCAAACCCAATGTGCATGCATTCCTCTATATTTATCGCAATCACGCCGCACAATTCTGGTGGTGCGCGGTGCCCTATGTGGACAGCCAGGGGCGCCGCCGGCAGCGGCGGCGGTCGTTCCGGGACAGCCGCCTGGGCGGCAAGAACGCGGCGCTGACGGCGGCCCGCGCCTGGCGCGACCAGGCGATCACCGACCCGCGGGTGCGCGTCGCCATGGGCGACCGCCGCCCGCTGGTGCTCTACGCCGGCGACGACAGCGGCCGCATCGGTGACGGCGGCAACCCGTTCGGGCTGGTGGGGGTCACCGCCACCTTCCGGGAAAAGCCCCTGGGCGGCAATTTCTCGGTCACCGCCAACCGGGGGCGCAAGAAATGGTTCTCCATGCGCCGTTATGGCGGCTACGGCGCTTTCCGGCGCGCCGTGCTGCAGCGCTGCAAGTGGGTCGGGGCGCCGGTGCCGGACGACGATGAGCTGCGTCACCGCTACCAGCAGTGGGCGCGGGACAACGAGACCCGCCTGCGCCGGCACGGCCTGGAGCCGTGAGCTGTCCGCGCCGGGCGGGCAGGACACCCTCCCGGCGCGCATTTATAATGCAAATCAATTAAACAAACCGCTTATTTTGTCAGGAATGGAAACCCGTTCCGCAACCCTCAAAATTCNCCCCNCCGCCCGNCGTTTTTGATCNCCCCCTCACTGATCCCGTCATTTTGGTTAATTATTAGNCGAAAACAGCGCAAATACAGTTGTTTACATCAACAAANTAGCCCTAAAAACCCNTTAGGGGAATGACTTGACAGTCACAAAAACCGCGTACTAAAGTGAAATTGAAGTTCATTATTTGAACCAATGATAATTTTTTAATGGCGTTCTTCGATAGAGCGCCCAATACCAACAACAATAACGGATGTACCTATGGGTGCTTATGTCCTGCGCCGTCTGCTGGCGTTGATTCCCACTCTCCTGATCGCCAGCGTCATCGTATTCGGAGTGGTGCGNCTGGTACCCGGCGACGTGCTCGACCTGATGCTCAGNGAGAACGCCTACTCCTCCAACGCCCCCGANGACCGTGCCCAACTGGAAAAAGCCCTGGGCATGGATAAGCCGCTCTACATGCAGTACCTGAGCTGGGCCGGCAACGCNCTGCGCGGCGACCTGGGCGAATCCCTGTGGCGCAACACCCCGGTCACCGAGGAGATCGGCGCCCGCCTGGGCGTGACCCTGGAGCTGGGCATCCTGGCGTTGCTGATCGCCCTGATCATCGCCTTGCCGGTGGGCATCTTCTCGGCGATACGCCAGGAGACCCTGGCCGACAACGTGGGCCGCAGCTTCTCGATCCTGGCCCTGGCGATTCCCAACTTCTGGCTGGGCACCCTGGTGGTGATCCTGCCGGCGNTGTGGTGGGGCTGGTCGCCGCCCACNGAGATGACGCCGTTCTTCGAGGACCCGATCGAAAACCTGAAAACCTTCCTGGTGCCCAGCCTGATTCTCGGCACCTCGCTGTCGGCGGTGATCATGCGCATGACCCGCACCATGATGCTGGAAGTGCTGCGCCAGGATTACATCCNCACCGCCTGGGCCAAGGGCCTGCGCGAGCGCAGCGTGGTGCTGGTGCACGCGGTCAAGAACGCCATGATTCCGGTGATCACCCTGGTCGGCATCCTGGTGCCGATCCTGTTCGGCGGCACCGTGATCATCGAACAGATATTCCGCCTGCCCGGCCTCGGCCAGCTGCTGCTGGAGGCCGTCAGCACCCGCGATTACCCGATCATCACCGGCGTCTTTCTGGTCACCGGCGTGGTGGTAATGCTCGTCAATCTGATTGTGGATCTGTGCTACGGGTACCTCGACCCGAAAGTACGGTTCGACCGGTGAAACAGGAACCTCGAAGTATGAATGCATCCGTTGAACCGGCCGCTGTCACGGCCACCCCGGCGCGGCCCGCCAAACGCCGCAAGCCACTGCCCAAACCCCTGGCGTTCTGCGCCCGCCTGTGCCGGGAACGGCCGCTGGGCGCGGTGGGCGCGCTGATCTGCCTGTTGCTGCTGTTCACCGGCATTTTCGCCGACCTGATCGCGCCGCAGGGCTATAACGCCATCAACCCCATCGACCGGCTGAAAGCGCCGTCGGCGGAATACTGGTTCGGCACCGACCAGCTGGGCCGCGACATCTTCGCCCGCGTGGTGCACGGCGCGCGCCTGTCGGTGATCGTGGCGTTCGCCGCCACCACCCTGTCGATCGTGATCTCCGCGTTGCTGGGCATTCTCAGCGGCTACTTCGGCGGCCGCCTGGACATGTTCATTCAGCGTCTGGTGGACGGCTGGATGTGCTTCCCCGACCTGATTCTGCTGATCGTGGCGGTGGCCGTGCTCGGCCCCGGCACCTGGCAGATCATCGTCATTCTGGGGCTGCTGTTCGGCATCTCCGGCTCGCGGATCGTGCGCGGCGCGGTGCTCAGTGCCCGGCAGAACGTCTATGTGCACGCCGCCCAGTCCATGGGCGCGTCCAGCACCCGCATTCTCTGGCACCACATTCTGCCCAATGTGATGGCGCCGCTGATCGTGCTCTACACCACCCGCCTGGCGGCGGTGATCCTGGCGGAATCCGGCCTCAGCTTCCTGGGCCTGGGCATTCCGCCACCGTCACCCAGCTGGGGCGGCATGCTCAGCCTGGACGGGCGCAGCTATATGTTCCAGGCCCCCTGGCTGGCGATTATTCCCGGCATCGCCCTGACCGTGGTGGTGTTCGGCATCAACATGTTCGGCGACGCCCTGCGCGACATGCTCGACCCGCGCATGCGCGGCGGCAGCGGTCGCTACCTGGCACGCGTGAAAAGGGCCATCGGCGTATGAATATGAAAGCGGACGTTACCCGCCGCACCCTGCTCGACGTGCAGGACCTGCACACCGTCTTCGAGAAGGACGGCAACGAGGTCCATGCGGTCAACCAGGTCAGCTTCGACGTGAAGGAAGGCGAGATCCTGGCCATCGTCGGCGAAAGCGGCTCCGGCAAGAGCATCACCGCCATGTCGCTGCTGCGGCTGATTCCCAGCCCGCCCGGGCGCATCGTCGGCGGCCGGGTGCTGTTCAACGATCAGGACCTGCTGGACCTGGACGACGAGCAGATCCGCCGCCTGCGCGGCCGCGACATCGCCATGATCTTCCAGGAGCCGATGACCTCGCTGAACCCGAGCCTGCGCATCGGCCGGCAACTGGCGGAGCCGCTGCGCGTGCACGGCTCGGTGCCCAAGGAAAAGGTCCGCGAGCGCTGCCTGGAGCTGCTGCGCCAGGTGCGCCTGGGCGACCCGGAAAAGCGCCTCGACGCCTATCCCCACGAGCTCTCCGGCGGCATGCGCCAACGGGTGATGATCGCCATGGGGCTGGCCTGCCTGCCCAAGCTGCTGATCGCCGACGAGCCCACCACCGCCCTGGACGTGACGGTGCAGGCGCANATNCTGGANCTGCTGCGCGACCTGGTGCGCGCCAACAACTCNTCGATGATGCTGATCACCCACGACCTGGGCGTGGTGGCCCGNTACGCCGACCGCATCAATGTGATGTACGCCGGCCGCATCGTGGANAGGGGCACCGCGGAAGAGATTTTCCACCACCCCAAACACCCCTACACCCTGGGNCTGATGGAATCCATGCCGCGCCTGGACCAGGCCCCCGGCAGCCGGCTGACGCCGATTCCCGGCCAGCCGCCGGATCTCTCCGACCCGCCCCCGGGCTGCCCGTTCCATCCACGCTGCCGCTTCGCCGAAGCGCGCTGNCGCAGCGAACGGCCGCCCCTGGAACAGATCACCGACAACCACTGGAAAGCCTGCTGGGTGGATACCGATGCCAAACGCTGAACCGCTTCTGCAAGTCTCCGACCTGCGCGTGCACTTCCCGCTGCAGGCCGGCCTGCTGGGCCGCAACGCCGGCACCGTGAAAGCGGTGGACGGGGTCGCCTTCCANATCGACCGCGGCGAAACCCTGGGNCTGGTGGGCGAATCCGGCTGCGGCAAGTCCACCACCGGCCTGGCCATGCTGCGCATGAGCCCGCTCACCGACGGCCGCATCCNNTTCGACGGCGAGGACATCACCCANCCGGACAAGCCGGCGCTGAAGCGGCTGCGCCGGCGCATGCAGATGGTCTACCAGGACCCGTTCGGCGCGCTCAACCCGCGCATGAAGGTGCTGGANATCGTCGGCGAGCCGCTGCGCGTGCACCGCCTTACCCAGGGCCGCGCCGCCTACCGGGAAAAAGTCATGGGGCTGCTGGAAAAAGTGGGCCTGAAAGCGGAGATGGCCGACCGCTACCCGCACGAATTTTCCGGCGGCCAACGCCAGCGCATCGGCATCGCCCGGGCGCTGGCCGCCGACCCGGAGCTGATCATCTGCGACGAGCCGGTGTCCGCCCTGGACGTATCGATCCAGGCCCAGGTGATCAACCTGCTGGAAGACCTGCAAAAAGAGCTGGGCCTGACCTATCTGTTCATCGCCCACGATCTGGCGGTGGTGCGCCACCTGTGCCACCGCATCGTGGTGATGTACCTGGGCCGGGTGGTGGAAGTGGCCGACCGCGAAACCCTCTACGACAACCCCCAGCACCCCTACACCCAGGCGTTGCTGGGCGCGATCCCGATCGCCAACCCGGACCCGGAGGTGCAACAGCACTTCAACCCGTCACTGAGCGGCGAAGTGCCCAGCCCCATTGATCCGCCGCCGGGGTGCCCGTTCCACCCGCGCTGCCCCCACGCCACCGAGCTGTGCCGCCGGGAAGCGCCGCGCGCCCTGGAAATCGAAGACCGCCATAGCGTTGCCTGCCATTTGCATGACCCGGACCGGGCCCAGGCCATGGCCGGCAACCTTTAACAAAATAACAAAACGAGGAGAGCATCATGAATTTGCGTACACCGAGAATCGCCCTGTCCCTGGCGGCCACCGCCGCCCTGGCCTGGGCCGGGCCGGCCGCGGCGGAAACTCCGCAAACCGACGGCACCGTCAATGTTTCCACGGTCTACCGCACCCTGGACGCCACCACCTGGGACCTGCAGCGCTGGACCTGGAAAGGCAACCACGACAACCTGCAAATGGAATCGCTGCTGCGCGGCGATCTTCAATACGGCCCGCGCGGCAGCAACGAAAACAGCTTCGTCGAGCAGGCCTACATTCCCTACGGTCAGCTGGAAGGCAGCCTGGCGGAAAGCTGGGAAGTGAAAGAAGACCCCATGCGCGTGGTGTTCCATCTGCGCGAGGGCGTCTACTGGCAGGAAGTGCCCGGCGTCATGGAAAGCCGCGAGCTGGTGGCCAACGACGTGATCACCTCGTTCAAAACCCGCTGGGACAACCCGCGCGCCATTCCCACCTTCTGGGACTTCGTGGAACGCTGGGAGGCCCCGGACGAGCACACCGTGGTGGCGCACTTCAGCAAATTCCACGGTAACTGGCCGTACCGCCTGGCCTGGGGCTACTACGACGGCATCCTGCCGCCGGAATGGCAGAACCTGAGCGAAGACGAGCGCGCCGACTGGAAAAACGCCGCCGGCACCGGCCCCTACCGCATCGCCGACATCCAGACCGGCCGTCAGCAGGTTTATGAAAAGAACGACAACTACTGGGACACCACCACCATCGACGGCGAGGAATACCAGCTGCCGCTCAATGAAAAAGTGGTCTATCACATCATCAAGGACGAATCGAGTTCGGTGGCGGCGCTCAGTTCCGGCCGCGTGGACATCATGGAAGCGATCCGCTGGCAGCTGGTCGACCAGCTGAAGAAAACCGCCCCGGAGCTGGAATTCCGCAAGCACGTGGCCACCCAGGGCACCTACATCGCCCTGAAGACCGACGAAAAGCCCTTCGACGACGTGCGCGTGCGCCGCGCCATGAACCTGGCCATCGACCAGCGCGCCATCCTCTCCTCGCTGCTCAACGGCGAAGGCGAGCTGCTCAACTACCCGTTCGCGCAGCGCTGGACCGAGTTCTACACCCCGCTGGAGGACCTCTCCCCCGCCGCCAAGGAACTGTTCAGCCATAACCCGGAAAAAGCCAAGAAACTGCTCGCCGACGCCGGTTACCCGAAAGGCTTCAGCTTCGACGTCCAGGTCTGCTCCTGCAGCCCCTATCACATGGACGTGGTCGCCATGCTGCAGGCGTACTACCAGCAGGTGGGCATCAACATGAACGTGAAAACGCTGGAATACGGCGCCTTCCGTTCCAACATGCGCGGCGACAACCAGGCCGGCGGCTACCTGATGAACAACGGCTCCGGCAACCCCATCCAGGTCCTGCGCAAGAGCTTTATGACCGGCCAGACCTGGAACGCCTCACGCTACTCCAACGAGGATTTCGACAAGAAAATCACCGCCGCCATCCATGAACCGGACAACGAAAAGCGCAACGCCAGCATCCGCGAGCTGAACGACTTCATCATCGAGGAAGCGGTACCGCACGTCTGGCTGCCCACCGAAATGGTGTACTCCGCCTGGTGGCCCTGGGTGAAGAACTACCACGGCGAAACCCGCATCGGCGCGGTCAAGCCCAACGCCATCTACGCCCGCATCTGGATCGACCAGGAACTCAAGGACAAGATCCTCAACGACTAAGTCCGCTTCGGACTAAACACTTCTCCATCATCGTGGAGCCTCCGGGCTCCGTTTTTTTTGCCGCTCTCTGATAGACTCGCCGATGTCCAGTCCGACTTAGATCGTATTGTCTATGGCTTCCATTCGTTTCATCGTCATGCTGGCATTGCTGTCACCTTTTCCAGCCTTGGCCGGTAACGCAGACCGCACCGCCGCCGAGGAAGAGAAAAGCGCCGCCGCCCGCGAGCAGCAGGAACTGCTGGAGCGCGCCGACGACCTGCGCCGCCAGCAGGAGACCACCGAAGCCCTGCTGCGCAAGCAGGAACGGTACTTGCAGGTATTAGAACAACAACTAAAACAACTCAAGGAGGCCTCCGATGAAGAGCCTGCCTCATAGCACCATCGTCCACGGCCCCGGCCATGCTTAAACGACTGCGCCGCTGGCTGTTCGGCGGGTCACCGGCTCCGGGCGCCTCGTTCGCGCCGGNGCGCNCCGCCGATCCGCCGCCCGANGANCNCCANCCCACGTCCGCGGTGACCACCGAGCNGCCGGCGGAGGCCTTNNCNCCCGGCCTGCCGTTCGAAATCCGTCCCTACCGGGACAGCGACGCCGGGGCCCTGACCCGGGTTTTCCGCGAAGCCATTCTGGTCACCGCCGCCGATCACTACGACGCCGANCAGCGTCGGGCCTGGAGCGCCACCGCCGACGACCCGGCCTTCCCGGCGGATCTCGCCAAGGGGCTCACCATGGTCGCCGAATGGCAGCAGGAGATCGCCGGCTTCGCCCAGCTGGTGGACGACCGCATCACCTTTATCTACGTCCATCCGGACACCGCCCGCCTGGGCATCGCCACCCTGCTCTACCAGCACCTGGAAGACGAAGCGCGCATCCAGGGCCGCGAGCAGCTGGTCACCGAAGCCAGCCAGGTAGCCCACGACTTCTTCCTGTTCCTCGGCTTCCAGCCCGACGCCGAGGAAACCGTGGAACGCGACGGCGTCGCCCTCACCCGCTGGCGCATGCACAAACCCCTGATCTGAAATAAAAAAAGCCGCTTCTGGGGGAGAAGCGGCAAGGGGGGTAAGAATCAGCGTCTTGGGTTCGGGGGTTACAGCTTCACGGTCAGCCTGGCGACCTGCTCGCCCTGGTAGCGGGCCAGGCCCAGCTCTTTGTCGCTGGGCTGACGGCTGCCGTCCGGCCCGGCGATGGTGCCCGCCCCGTAGGGCGTGCTGCCGTGCACTTCCTTGATGTCCATCTGCGCCTGCTCGGGGTCGGCGTAGCCCAGCGGCACGATGATNAAGCCGTGGTGCGCCAGCGTGGTCCAGGTGGAGGTGATGGTGGTTTCCTTNCCGCCGCCGGTNCCGGTGGAGGTGAACACACTGGCCACCTTGCCGNCGAGCGCGCCCTTGGCCCACAGACCNCCGGTCTGGTCCCAGAANGTGCGCATCTGGCCGCTCATGTTGCCGAAGCGGGTGGGNGTACCGACGATNACCGCGTCGTAGTCCTTCAGCTCTCCGGGTTCGGCCACCGGTGCCGCCTGGTCGGTCTTGCCGCCGGCCGCCTTGAAGGCGTCCTCGGGCATGGTCTCGGCGACGCGCTTGATNTCGACCTGCACGCCTTCGACGCGGCGGGCGCCTTCGGCCACGGCGTCCGCCATGGCTTCGATATGGCCGTACATGGAATAGTAAAGAACCAGAATGCGTTTCATCGGAACCTCCAGCTTGTTCGCAGTTATCTGCAAAGGATGATGAAACTGTACGCCTGAAGGTCCGGTGAAAGCAGNGGGCTGGGAAGAACGGATTGATCAGATTTTTCTATCTATCACCGCTGCGCCGTCACAGCGGCGGCTCGGTGACGGCCCGCTCGCCGTCACCGAACATGGAAGCCAGGGCGCGGTGCTGGGCGTCGCGNCCGCGCCGGCGCTGTCGCGCTTCCAGGCCGGGCAGCCAGCGCTGGGCGCTGTAGCCGAGCAGACGCGGCACCAGGGTGAGCAGCGGNTACCAGGGCGTCACCCCNGCGGGCAGNCCCAGCTGGCCCATCTTCTCCCGGTCCAGGAAGTAGCGGCTCACGCTCAGATGCTGCCGGTANAGCAGCCACCGGCGCGGGCCCTGGAAGCGCTTGAAATGGCGCTCCAGCGGCTCCCGGGCCAGGGCCGCCCCCAGCTCACGGCTGGTCCAGTCCGGCCGGCTCTGGGTCATCAGGCAGTGGTGCAGCCGCACCGCGCCGTCGCGCTCATTGAACGCCAGCCACCGCTCGTCCACGCCCATCACCCAGCAGGCGTAGCTCCACAGGTGCATCACCGCGCGCGCCTCACCGCCGGTGACCGGCACGCCCAGTTTGCGCAGCCCGCCCAGCATTACCACGCTGAACCCCAGGTAGGTGGCGGCCATGTCGGTCTGGCACAGCGGCAGCCCCCAGCGGGCCGCGTCCCATTCCTGGCGGCCGGCCAGGTTGCGGCGCACCATGCTGTGCACCAGCCGCACCCGCAGGGTGGTCTTGAAGCCCTCTCCGAACCGGCCTAGGCCGCCGGGCTCGGTACAATCGATCCACCATTTACCGGTTTCCGCCACCCGCCGGGCGGTGCCCTGGCTGAGCGCGCCGGTGAGCACCAGCGACTGGTTGAAGCCGGACAACAAGTAGCCGCCCATCAACGCCAGATCGCGCAGCACATAAGTAGCGGTGAGGCCGGTGCGGTGAATGAAGCGGGCGCCCTCGTCGACCAAGGCGGGATCCAGCCAGTCCGGACGGTGGTCGACGGTCTCGAAAAAGCGCCGTAATGGGTCCGGTGGCGCCGACAGACTGTCGATGCCCTGCTCCAGAGCCTGCTCGAACAATGCGCGAGCCTCCCGCGGCCCGTGCTGATGCATCCACGCCACCAGAGCGTCCATGGCCGGATCACCCTGCCAGAGCGCCTCGGTCACCGCTTGGTACTCCTCTTCACTGGGCGCCAGCGGGCGGCCCAGAAAGCGGCGCAACAGATACGGCGTGGGGGCCTGGGTCTTGGCGAAGGGCCGGGCGCGTTCTGGCACCTCCGGCGGATGGACGGGCGCGTTCATGGCGGACTCCGTTGGCTTTTGCGGTTATTGCGATGCCAGGACTGTAATGCGAATATGTATTCGCATTCAATTCGCATTCCTGGGCAGGACTTCGGACATCGCCATGCGCAAACAACCCCGCCAACGGCGCTCCCGGCAACTGGTGGACAGCCTCATCGAAGCCACCGGCCGGGCGCTGGTGGAACACGGTCTGGACCACACCACCACGGTGCGCATCGCGGAGATCGCCGGCGTCAGCGTGGGCTCGCTGTACCAGTATTTCGAAAGCAAGGAGGCTCTGGTCGAGGCGCTGATGGATAAGCTCGCCGGCGATATCGCCCAGGGGCTGCGCCGCCTGCCTGTGGCGGACAGCGCCGGCCTGCGCGAGACCGTGAACGGCGCCATCCGGTTCGGCTTCGCGGTCCTGCACTCCCGCGATGGCCTCTACCTGGAGCTGGTGCGCAACTGGCACCGCCTGCCCACCAACCGGGTCGCCGACGTGCTGCAACAGCACTTCATGGAGCTGTCGCGGCTGTACTTCATAAAGCACTACCGGGACTACCCCATCGACAACCTGCAGGTTCGTGTTTTTATCGTCGCCAACAGCGTGCTGTTCACCATGGTGCGACACGCCAGCCAGAGTGACACCCTGCTGCCCGAAGCCGCGGTGGCGGAAGAGCTCACGGACATGGTGGCCGGCTATCTGGGTGGTTTCCGGGAAGCCAACGCCGACGGTGACGGGGGCCGCCCATGACCCCGGACCTGGCGATGACCTACTGTCGGATGATCGCGCGTACCCTGGAACCGGACCGCGACGGCCTGCAAGCCCTGCTGGAAGGCACCGGCGTCGACCCGGACACCCTGGAAAACAGCGACGGCTTTATCGACTGGCCCGGCGCCCGGCGCCTGATCGCCAACGCCCTGGCGCTGTCCCCCCACCCGGATCTGGCGCTGCGCACCGGACTGCGCGCACTGCCGGCCATGCATGGCGCCATGGGCATGGCGGCCATGGCCAGCGCCACCCTGCGCGATGCCATGACGCTGTTCGCGCGCTTCAACAATACCCGCACACGGATTTTCAGCACCTCCCTGTTGGAGGACGCGGACACCATCACCCTGCGTCTGGACTTCGCCCATGAACAGGACTATGCCGTCCGTTTCTTGACTGAATCAGCGTTGGCGTCCGCTTTCGCCTGCCATGTGGTGCTGCGCGGGCAGCCGATTCAACAGGGCGCGGTCCATTTCAACTATCCGCCTCCACCCCACGCCGATTTTTTCCCGGCCGCGTTCGGCGGCGTGGAGGTGGTTTTCGACGCGCCCACCGTCGCTCTCACGCTGCCCGCCCGCTATGGCGATGAGCCGGTGCCCAGCCATGACCGGGAGCTGCTGTGGATGTCGGTACAGCAATGCGAGGCCCGCCAGGAAGCCCTTCGCCGCCACGGCACACTGAGCGATCAGGTACTGACATTGCTCCACGAACACCTGCTGCGAAACAACGCGGAGCCAAACCTGGAAAGCACGGCCGCGGCGTTGCACGTGAGCCCGCGCACCTTGATCCGGCGCCTGAAACAGGAAGGCATGCGCTTCCAGACCCTGCGTGATCAGACCCTGGCGCGGCGCGCCGGACAGTTGCTGGCCCTGCCACATTACACGGTGGCGGCGGTGGCTCTGGAATTAGGCTATACCGACGTGGCCAGCTTCCGGCGTGCCTTCCGCCGCTGGTTTGGCACCAGTCCAAGCGCCTTCCGCCGCCAGTAATCCCTGACTCGCGCCCCTGTCACTTTTTATCCCCCTATTGTCAGATTCCGCGCCTGCCCCACGCCCCCACCCTGATCGACACTGTCACCATCAAGTCGCGGAAGGACCGTCCCATG